>OFHP01000744.1_pt1 | contig 18265 bp, 16 predicted proteins | sample 1521651 | NCBI WGS metagenome assembly OFHP01 (sample SAMEA3504105, study PRJEB24116) | mouse gut metagenome | biome: mouse gut; feature: mouse-associated habitat; material: faeces | place: Denmark | collected 2011 | reverse complement strand
TCCCGCTATGTATATTATTACAAAAAACACAAATACTGTTTTCGAATTCAAAATAAAATTATGATAAGGAGATCTTTATATGATTCTGACAGAAAAAGAAAACACCATTTTACAGGACCTGCAGACACAGGAAAAAGTGTGTATGGAACACTACAACCTCTGCGCAAGCACTGCAAAAGACGGCTGCCTGAAAGATTTATTCACACAGATAGCCAAAGACGAACAGACGCATTACCAGACGCTCGGCAAGCTGATGAACGGAGAAATGCCTTCCATCACCCAGGCTCCGGCCGCTTCCCGGGTAGATACCTACCAGCCGAAGGCAACCTACACCGCCTCCTCCAGCCAGGCAGACAAACAGCATGACGCCCTGCTCTGCTCCGACAGTATCGGAAATGAAAAAATGGTTTCCGCCGACTACAACACCAACCTGTTCCATTTTGGAAACGGCGAAGTGCGCAAGATTTTAAACCACATCCAGACGGAAGAACAGGAACATGCGGAAATGATCTATAAATATAAAAAGGCAAACTCTATGGCGTAAACATGCCGTATGAAACTATTATAGTATATTCCCATTTCCAAAACAAGCGGAATTTAAAACGGATGGAGCACACTCCATCCGTTTCGTTACTGTTCACAGCAACGAATCCGGCCTATTTAAAGTTGCCTTACGGCAAGAGGCCGGATTACTATATCTGCCTGTGGCCGTGCAGCGCAGTGCACGGCCCAGGAGTGAACAGTAACTCCGTTTCTTACAAAATCGGCACATCTGCCATTAACACTTCTCTTTCCACATAAAGCGTCCCATCCTTTTTGCTGCCGACAATCCATTTGACCAGGCTCATCTGCATATGTTCAATCTCAATTGCCGTTATTCCCTGCGGGTGCACGCAGCTTCCGGCATTGACATACAGTTCCCCTTCCATCAAATGAGGCCTGTGCGAATGACCGGCCAGAAGATAACTGTCCATCCTCTTTGCCGCCTGCACCATACATTTTTCGTATTTGTGCACTTTCCGGTAATTCCTTGCCGCGCTTGTCGGGTCGTTTACCCCGAACAATTCCAGCGGTTTCCACAGATACCTTACCAGAAAACGGGAGAGCCGCCAGCAGGCCGAATTAAAAAAATCAGCCTGATGCCCGTGAATAATATAAATATCCCGCCCGCCTTCCTGATTTTTCAGACATATTCCCTCCGGAAGAATACGTTTTAATTCCATATCATGATTTCCGTAAATCCTGCAGTACCTGCCGTGCGCTTTCAGGCAGCGGAATATATCGTACATATCGCTGTGGCATTCCATAATCCGTTCCTGTGAACGGTTCTCCCACAGTTCTTCCCCGTCGCCCAGTTCCAGATAAAAAAAATTCTCCGCGCAATAATGCTTTAACGCCGCGGCATACAAATGGCGGTTTTGCAAAAAATTATCCGACATATTGCCCGTTCCCCTGTGGCAGTCCCCAAACACAACATAACGGCTGCGCACATGCAGCGGAAGCGTCACGCTTTCACAGACGGCGCGTTCTATTCTTCCCCCGCAGTTCACTTTTTCACCCGTATTTTCTTGCCAAAGGAATGCAAACGCAGCACCCGCCTGAAACACCACGGAAGCTGTTCATACAAAAAAAGCATCCGATCCGCCGTATCGGTAAAAGGCCTTGTCACAAACCGGTACAGCCTGCAATAGAAGCGATTGATACGCTGTACCAGCGCCCGGTAACATTTTTTAAGTCCCGTATAACAGTTTGTGCGATCCAATATCACGGAAACCCTGCGCCCGCGTATGCGGTATTCCTGCTTTGTATAACCGGCCTCCATGAGCCCTTCGGCAAATGCCTGCGCCGCCTTGGGATCATAAAAGGAAATATTCGCATATAAAACCAAGTCCCCGGGCTGGCTGAACATGCCCATCCGAAACGCAGCGAGCCACCAATGGCGCTGCTTGAGCGAAAACAGCTTTTGTTCCCTGCGGTCTAAACAAATACCAATCACCGGCATTTCCTCGTTTGATACGGCATTGTAATGCACATATTTTCTCTGCGCGGGCGTCACAATCCGGTTGGTATGGTATACGCCTGCTTCCGCTCCGGTGTTAATCCCATACTGGCCTTTCCAGAACTCAATCAGCCAGGTCTTATCCCTGTAGTCAAAGTAAACCGGAAACGCATCCATTACCATGTTAAATTTTACGGCGAGCCTGTCGAACAAAGCCTCATACCCTTCCCTGCGCTGCCATGCGTCCACGCGGCTGATAAAGACCTCCTGCCCCGGATCATAGATAAATCCGAAAGGCTCTGCCAGATCATTTAACTTTGAGCATTTTTCTTCCGGATCCATACGCCGCACCTTTCTTTTGCACTTTTCCCGCCGCCATATGGCCCATACCAAAACCAGTAAGACAAGAACAGCCGCCAGAACGATCCATTTCATTTTCCTGTTGCTCCTTCCAAAATTCTTCTTTATTAGAATATGCACCGGAAAAGTATCGGTTCTCAGCCGTATGAGCACAAAAAAACAGCCGCCGGGTTTATCCGGCAGCCGCCATTTTTCATTTATTAAAGGAATATATATTTGCAGATAAACAAGAGCGAAAGCACATACATTAACGGCGTGATTTTGCGGCTCTTTCCACAGATTACGTTTATAATCACATACGATATTACCCCGATTGCGATGCCTTCCGAAATACTGTATACCAAAGGCATTGCAACCATGCAAAGATAAGCCGGAACCGCTTCCGCCGCGTCGTCAAAATCAACCTGTAAAATAGCGGAAACCATTAAAAATCCGACAAAAATCAGCGCCGGAGCCGTCGCAAAACCCGGAATTGCAGTAAAGACCGGGGCAAAGAAAATTGCTATCAAAAACAAAAATCCGGTTACAACCGAAGCAAGCCCCGTCCTTGCCCCTTCGCCCACGCCTGCGGAACTTTCCACAAATGTCGTCGTCGTGGATGTGCCAAATACCGCACCAACGCTCGTTGCAATCGCATCCGCCAAAAGAGCCGGTTTAATCCGGGGCAGCTTATCGTCCTTGTCAAGCATTCCCGCTTTGGATGAAACGCCAATCAGCGTCCCTATGGTATCGAACATATCCACAAATAAGAAGGACAGTAAAATCACAATAAAATTAAATATGCTTACGCCGGAAAAATCCGCCTGAAAGCACTGCCCAAATGTCAGCCCTATCGCCGAAAAATCGGTAAACGCCAGCGCCGGGTACAGGGAATAAAAGCCGTTTTCCGGATCAACCGTATAAATTCCCGCTGCCTGCGCAAGCATCCCAAGAACCCAGGTCGCCACAATACCGATTAAAATAGAACCCTTTACGCCCTTGATATATAAAACAGCCGTAAGCATAAGCCCCAGCAGCGCCAGCACCGCGCAAATCCCCTGCGTATGCCAGTTCCCTGCAAAATCGACGTAAGATACCAGCGTCGAATCGTTTGCCACCGCAATATGCGCCCCCTGCAGGCCGATAAACGCGATAAACAAACCGATTCCCGCGCTCACGCCTTTTTTCAGAGTGGACGGGATAGCGTCAAAAATTGCTTCCCGCACATTTGTCAGCGATAATACGATAAATATGATACCTTCCACAAAGACAGCCGTTAAAGCCACCTGCCAGGAATATCCCATTGCGCCGCAGACAGTAAAGGAAAAATAGGCGTTTAATCCCATTCCGGGCGCAAGCGCAAACGGATAATTTGCCAGAAGCGCCATTGCCATAGTTCCGACAAAAGAAGCCAGGCAGGTTGCAATCAGTACCGCCGTAGCGTCCATATTCGAGCCAAATTCATTTGCCAGAAGGCTCGGGTTCACTGCCAAAATATACGCCATCGTCATAAATGTCGTAATCCCGGCAATCACTTCCGTCCGGAACGTCGTATTGTTTTCATTTAATTTAAAAAACTTTTCCATCATAAATCTTTCTCTCCCATTCTTGCAGTTTTTTAGTTGCCTTCGTATGTAATGACAGACGCCACTTCATATTTGCCAAGCCTGTCTCTCCCTTTTAAGCCTGCAAGTTCCATTAAGAAAATAATCTTAACCACTTCGCCTCCCAGCTCTTCAATCAGCTTGGTGCATGCTTCAATCGTTCCGCCTGTCGCAATCAGATCGTCTACCAGCACCGCCCTTTGGCCCGGTTTAATGGAATCCCTGTGCATCTCGATTTCGGCGCTTCCATATTCCAGATCGTATTTTGCAGATATCGTTTCACAGGGAAGCTTGCCCTTCTTGCGGACCGGCACAAACGGCTTGCCAAGCGCATACGCAATCGGAACCCCAAAAATAAATCCCCTGGATTCCGTCCCCACTACGACGTCAAAGTCCGCCCCCTCCAATAACTTAAGCATGGAATCAATTGCAAGCTTCAAGCCCTCCGCATCCTGCAGAACGGTCGTCACATCACGGAAAATAATCCCCTTCTCCGGAAAATCCGGAATATCCCTGACGTATTCTTCTATCTTCTTCATATGCCACACCTCCTTTCTGCATTATGATTCCCCAATAACCGGGATTTTAATACGATATGATTTCATGCCCTTCTTCGGTAACCAAAACCTGTATCTCCCACTGTGCGGAAGGAAGGCCGTCTTCCGTATATGCCGTCCAGCCGTTTTTATCGTCTATGAAAATATCGACTTTGCCCATATTAACCATTGGTTCTATCGTAAACATCATACCGGGAACCATCAGCATTTCCTGTCCCCTCTTGCTGTTGTAACCGACCCACGGATCTTCATGGAACTCAATCCCCACTCCATGTCCGCCGATTTCCCGCACCACCGTATAACCGTGGGAAAACGCGTAATCATGGACTGCCTGTCCCATATCGCCCAAAAATCCCCATGGCTTTACTTCCTTTAATCCCACATATACGCACTCCTTGGCAACCTCAACCAGCTTTTTCTTTTCCGGGCTGACTTCCCCGATACAAAACATCCGGGAAGAATCCGAATAAAACCCGTCTAAATTCGTGGAAATATCCACATTTAAAATATCGCCGTCCTTTAATACCACATCCTCAGACGGAATCCCATGGCACACCTGGTTGTTGACCGAAGTACAGGCGCTTTTGGGAAAACCCTGGTAATTTAAAGTTGCCGGATATCCGCCCATCCTGGTCGTTTTTTCAAATACCATCGTATTGATTTCTTCGGTATTCATTCCTGCCCGGATATGCCCGGCAATATAATCCAGCACCGCAATATTGATTTTTGCGCTTTCCTTAATCCCCGCAATCTGATCCGCAGTCTTAATCATCGCATGATCCGGCACAATATGCCCCATTTGAGCCATTCGGGCAATCCTGTCGTCAAACGCCTGATGGCAGGCTTTGTATTTTCTGCCGCTTTTGCACCAGCACGGATCGTTTCTTCCTATTTTCTTTGACATAATCTTCCTTCCAGTCCCTTACTCCAATGTAATCGTTCCAAAATTCAGCCTCTTAATAAGTCTTTTATTCGTTTGATAAGTATGTTCCTCTAAAAACTCCTCGTATAAACTTCCAGTAACATTATACTCCCTGTAATCAACCCCCTGCCTGTCCGCATAAATCTGCTGCTGCTTCTGCGCCAGCGCCATGCGCTCAAACAGCGCATCCAGTTCCGTTTCGGAAACGCCCAGACGCGCCCGCCCCTCTTCTTCCAAATCATTCCAGAAATCCAGCTTTTGGTTCCCGGCAAAAGCAGCTTCTGCGTCTGTCAGGCCTGTCCCTTCCTGCACGGCCATATCATAAAAAATAATATCGTGTACTGCCTGATCCAGCGCGGCATTCTTTGCGGCAACCCGGATAAACTGCCCGTTGGTATGCGCGTTCCAGTATTTTTTGGGATTTTCCAAATCATACGCCCTGGCCTGTTCTGCGACTTCCTGTTCCTTGTAAGCCAGATAAACAGCCAAATCACGGAACACATATTTTTCCCCGTCAACCGTAACCGCCCAGTCATCCAGATGTTCTTTAAACGATATACTGTCCGACCTGCGCGCCCGTCCCCACACCGCAACTGCCACAGCGCCGAGCAAAAGCATCATCAGCGCCGTAAAACGGGCGGACTGCCGATCCATCTTCCAAAAGGCCATTCGCCTAATTCTCCTTTATCCTATAATACTCTGCGCACCGCTACTATGGTACGGTATGTAGCCGAACTGGTGGTAATCCCCACCGCCGTGCTTTGCGCGTGCACAATCTGCCCGCCGCCCATATAAATCGCCACATGCCCGGAATAGCAAATCAAATCGCCCGGCTGTGCATTTGCGTAACTGACCGCCTTGCCGCAGCCCTGCATTGCCGCCGAACTGTGCGGAAGGCTAATTCCGAAATGCGCAAACACACTCATTACAAACCCGGAGCAATCCGCACCATTCGTCAAACTCGTACCTCCCCACACATAAGGGTTCCCGACAAACTGGCAGGCATAAGAGACAACCGCGCCTCCGCTTACCCCGGTGGAATATCCGGGATTCGCGCCGCCTCCGTCCGCTGCGCCACCCGTACCCGTGCTTGTCCCGCCGGCGCCGTTCCCACTCGCATTATCCCCGCCGGAGCCGCCGCCGGTATTTCCGCCCGCATTATTCTGCGCAGCCCTTGCCCTTGCCTCAGCCTCAGCCGCTTCCCTTAACCTGCGTTCTTCTTCCTCCCGTATCCTGCGTTCCTCTTCCTGAATAATCTGGTTCTGCGCAATAATAGTCTGACGGAACTCCTCCGCCGCCGCCTGCGCCGTTACCATCTGATTGTCATAATCTCCCATCTGGGAACGTTTTTTCGCCAGCACGGTCTCGAGCGAATCCTGCTGCTGCGCATATTCTTCCTGCATCGCCAGAAGTTCCGCTTTTTCGGTTTCTACCGTAGACTTTAAATCTGCTACCTGCTGTACCGTCGTCTGGTACTGTGTTAAAAGATTTCGATCGTATTCATAAATATCCGAAACATATTCCACGCGGTTTAAAAAGTCGGTCATATCCGCAGAGCCAAGCAGTGCTTCCAGCATGGCGGTATCCCCGCGCTCATACATAAACTGGATCCGTTTTTTCATGGATGCATACTGTTTTTTCTCCGTTTCCTGCGCGGCGGCAAGATCTGCCGTCACTTGCTCCAGCTGGGTGTTTTTATCGGCAAGTTCTTCCTCTAATATCCCGATATTAACCAAAAGATTGACGAGCTCGGCATCTTTTGCGTCGATCTCACTCTGCAGGGCTGCCTGCTGCCGTTCCAGATCGTCTATTTTTTTATTCGCCGCATTTAAATCTTCTTCTGCTTTTTTCTTTGCGTTCTTTGCCTTATTGATCGTGCTGGCATCGACGGTCTGTATATGGGCAAATGCCACTGCAGACGCCAATATCACTGCCAAAATATGTACTCTTCTTTTTTTATTCATCAGCTACCTCCGCTTATATGTTGCTTCTGCCGCATCAAAACGTAACGATCTTCTTGTGTTTCTCTTTAAAATACAAGTATCGCGTTCATTATAACATTCTGCATGGATTTCCACAAGGGAATGTTGTGAAGGATACATGTATTATGTGCGGCGTAACGCTTGTCAACATTGATCACACAAAAAATAACCGTCCATCCCGACAAGAGATCTGACGGTTATTTCCGTAAGCATTTATCCCACTGTCTTAATAATCAAAAGCTTTTCTCCCGGTTTTACATACGACCCGGTCAGATGATTGGTTTCCATCAGGTTCTCCATCGTCGTATGGTGTTCCTTTGCAATCCCGAAAAGCCGGTCGCCCTCTTTTACGATATATCCAACAATACCGGGACTTTGCTGCAACGCCGCAAGATCGAGTTCCGTCTCTTCCATATCGGCAATGATCTGCCTATTTTGCTGTTCAAATGCCAGCAGGTTTAAACTGACAACCGCTTTGATTTCAATGGTTCGGCTGTCGGAAAGCACGCAGGTCACCTGGTCAATGCCGCCGTCGAGTTGAATTTTGACCGGATGATCCGCCGCCGGCACTTCTATCGCCTGCGAAAACGGAAGCAGCGCTTTTGCCGCGGCAACCGGCATAGATTCGTCCGAAGTCATATACAAAATTTCAACGGTCAAAATCCCTTCCGCCAGCACGCCTTCCGGCGTCATTGTCGTCTGCTCGATTTCCAGCTTTTCTTCATTGATGCAGATCTGAAGAATATCCTCCTGCGCAGCGTCGATTTCGATCTTATCCGAAATCCGGCATTTCGCATCGTTTTTCACCAGAAGTTTCTCGAAACAGGACGCTTCAAACCTAGGCGTCACCTGCCGGTCCAAAGCATACAGATCCGAGATCATATCGATCCGGTCCTCTTTCCAGATGCAGATAGCCAGGTGAATGACCATTTCCAATAAAAGATTTCTTTCTTCCCCGTCTTCATCCTGCAGCATTTCCAGGTCAGACTGTGCCAGATCCGCCGAAATCCGGTAGATCAAATCCTCTTCACACGTATTGCATTCGACGCTTCCCTGAATGGGCACGGTCGTTTCAAACCATTGCAGGCGTTCTTCTTCCTCCGCTCCGGAATAGAGCACATAGACCAGCGCCTCCCCGCTGACTTCGATTTCTCCGTTTTTCATACGGCTGTTAATCCCCCGCAGCTGAACGCTGTTCCAGAGAATTTCATGCATATTTGGTTTGTTGGAGGAGAGCGAAAGCTCTTTTCGGATCCGAAGCGTATCTTTTTTATCCGTCACCAGCTCCAATACGTCCATCTGCTCTTTTTCAATCTCACAGTCCGCTTCGTTTTTGACTCCGGTCAAAATTTCCGCTTCTTCCGGTTTTTCTGCCACGGCACGAAATTCCACGAGAGAACGGATGCTTAGTTTCCTGGAATTAATGACGCTGACAGAAATATCCTCAATCCGTCCTTCTACTTTTACCGGATCAAATTCCTGCGCCGCATCGATGCTAAGGCTCTCCTGGAATGGAATTTCTCCTTTCAGGCTGTTGATCTTCCCGCTGTCTAAGTCCGTACGGTACAATATTTCAAACTCCAATATCCCTTTGAACCAGACATGCCCGTTGTTCACATGCACTTCATCAAAATGAACCGTCCCCCGTTCTCTGATCACTTTTGTTAAATCCGGCTTAAAATCCGGCAGATTATAATCATCATCCAGCGTAATCTGGCTGAATGCCTTGCCGATTTCTTTGTTTTTGTGCAAAACCTGTCTCTCTAATTCCACAAAAAAACCTCCGTTCTGAATTTGTACTGTAACTTTGTACTATACTTATTCAGAACAGAGGGTATTTATTCCTTATTTATGCCAAAGGGCGTACCCCCTTAGCAAAGCTTCATCCGTATTTCCCTTGTAATAATATCCGTATAACTGAATGATAATAATTGCGGCGGATTCCCTGCATGCGCGTCCTCTACCAAAATGGTGAATACGCTGGGATATGCATTTTGTATCACGCCTTGCTGGATATCTATTTTATTCCTTCCTCGGTCCAGTTGAATCATTACCTTGCTTCCACACTGCTGGTGTACTGATGCACGTACTTTGTTGATGTCTTCCTGCTGCATTCTTTTACCTCCCTTTTCTGTGGCTGCTAATGCATGAGTTGTCTGGTTTAACCGTTTCAGTATAGCACAGCGCTAAATGAATGTCAAAAGGAAAATTCCCCGGACTTATCGGCATCTTGCCGCAGGCGCCGTTTATTTCTTTTTGATTGACGCCGATTTATTCTGTCCCTTTTTCGCCAGAAGCTTCTTATATGCCGCATATTTTTTCTTTGGAATGATAAGCTTTAATTTTGCTGCGGTTCCTTTGAAAGCTTTTTTCCCGACTTTTTTGAGCTTTTTGCTTTTGATCTCAATGCTCTTTAAGTTCTTATCTTTATAAAATGCTTTTCCCCCAATCTCGGCCAGGCGCGTACTCCGAATCACTGCTTTTTTCAGCGCCGGACAATTGGAAAATGCCTGTGCACCTATTTTTTCCACATTTTTGCCGATCTGGATACTGTTTGCTTTTTTATGATTCAAAAATGCCTTCGATCTAACCTCGGTCACCTGATATGTCTTTCCGTCTAAAAGCTTTACCTGATCCAAAATCACTATTTTACTGAGACCGGCATTCTTTGTTCCGGTCACCGTTACGGTCTGTTTGACAAGATCAGTCACCAGATATTGATAATCGCCGATGTCATATGTCTTATTCTTCTTCACCTTCGGCGGAGGTGGCAGTATCTGCGGCGGGTTTAAAAGCTTTTGTTCCGCCGATATCAGGCTGCTGCAGATCCGCAGCAATTCATCTGCAGATAAACTCTCGTCTGCCGCTGCGGCTTCTGCCTGACGGTAGATTGTTGTAAAATTGTCCCAATCATCTTTGGAATATCTTGCCTCTTTTCCGCCGTCCAACGTCTTCTTTGCAAGCAAAAGCGCTTGTTCCAAAGCCTCTTTTGCCTCTGTGAACTTCGCCAGAAGCGTTTTCATATTTGCCTGCACAAAACGAATTTCTTCCAGCGCCGCGTCTATCTGGGCAGATGTGAGTTCTCCATCTGCGGGATACTTTTCTTTCACTGCCAGAATTGCCGCCTGATAGTCATTGCGGATCACCTGGGGATACTCCGTGACATCCAGTTCCTCCGCCGCCTGTAAAGTGTCTTCCAATTCCCGTTTTTCGTCTGCGCTTGCCTCGGAATCGGAACCGCCCTCATGTACCAGAGATGCGGCAAATGTAATCTCCTTGCTGTTTTCGGCGTCTTTTCCGGTTACCGACGGCGTATACGGTTTGGATGCGTCCAGTCCGTCAACCGTAATGCTTCCGTCTGCCGCATAATCTGCCGTTGTTCCAATGCTTCGTCCGTCCGCCGTAAGGGTAAGCGTCACATTCTTTAGGCCATTTGTATATCCTGATAACGCATTCATACGAACGGACGCACGGCTTCCCCTCTGCGTTACGGTTACTTCCAGATCGGACGTATCTGTCCAGTCGCTTAATTCATATTGGTAATTGACAAGCTCTGACGTATGCACATACAGTCCCAGTTCTTTCATCAGCTGCTGGAACATGGAAAGATTGCCGCGGCCGTTCGGATGCACGCCGTCGGCTACCAGCCATCCGTATCCTGACGTCATAATATTATCGTTTCTGACATTATCCCTATAGTCCCGCCATTCTTTCAGATGATTGACTACAGTGACATTAAATCCCGGATGCTCTTCCCTCATTTCTTCTGCCACTTCATATATTTTTGCAAATTTTTCCTCATAGCCATCATGTGCAGGAAACGGCGGATTTCCCTGTCCGGCATTTTTCATTTCACACGGCACGCGGAGCACTACGCTTGCGTTCGGGTTCGTCTCATATATTTCCCCGACAAGCGTTTTATACCGCTCTTTATACTGCTCCGGCGTGATCCCTCCCTTCACTGCGCTTCCCGCGTCTGTGACTGTATTTTCACCGTTTACGGAAACATCGTTTGTTCCAAGCATAACGAATACAACGTCCGGACGATACCGTTTCAGCCGCGGTTCGATCTGATGCAGCGTAGTGGCGATCGTCGCATTGGTTACGCCGGTATTCAATACAATATCATCCGTTCTGCCGGCTTCGTCCAGATATTTTGCAAACATCTGCGGTACATTGTCGTATCCCTGGGTAACAACGCCATGCGTGATGCTGTCGCCCATAAACAGCCATGTCGCCGCTTCATCCTGAGTAAACGTCTCTTTGATTTTCTCATTGACCGAACGGTTGTGATCTTCGTATTCTGCTGCAGTCCCCTGTTCGCCTTCTGCCGTCAGAATCGAAACAGGCTGGTAGGACTCTCGTACGCTGCCGCGCCCGGTGTCGTATACATGAAGCAGGTATTGTTCATATTTTTTTAATCCGCCTATGGTAAATTCCGTGTCCCCGGCAGGAACTTCACCGGAAATCGATATTCCTTTCGAATCCTTCAATGTATATTCCAATGCCGCATCCGTATCTACAGACGCCTCTTCGGTTTTAAACGTAATACTGTCTGCTCCTGCGCTTACTTCCAAAAGCTGCGCCAGCACTCCGTCCTTCTGCTTTGCAACAGTATAAGAACCGTCCGAGAGCATATCAAAGGTAAAGCTGGTTTTACCTCCTGCGCCTACCGCGTCTTTTATCTTATTTGCCACAATCTGATGCCCCTGCGGAGTCAGACCTCCGTCCGAATTCAGATTTGCAGGATCGAGATCGCTGAAATCGACGATTTTAAATTTTTCGCCGGCAACTCTTTCAATCGCTTCCGTATACCTTGTAATCTCTGCAGCATCCGACGCCTCCTGCGACGGATACGGCGTTAACAGCAGCGGTATCTTGCGATCTGCCACCAGCCGGTTTAAAAGCTCTGTGAGAGTTTCCTCAAAAGTCTCCAGCCCCTCCGCTTTCTTTCGGTAATCTGCCGCTCCAATCATCACGCCGACCACCCTTGTGCCAAAGGGAAGGATCCTCGTATCATATTCGTCCAAAAGCTGCGCGAGGTCAGCACCTTTCTTTGCCGTATTAAATACAAACCGGCCGCGTTCCACAAAAGTTCCGGATTCTCTTAGGGAACTTTCAAAAATTCCCACCCAGTTTCTCGTCGTTTTGTTTCCGGCAAAATCGGCAACACCTTCCGTTCCACCGGTAAACAGCCATGTATTGCAGGTTCCTCCGGAAAACATTTCCGTAAAATTACGGTAATCTTTGTCCCCTGCCGTCAAGCGCTGCAGCTCTTGCAGCGTATAGCCTTTGTTGAGAACCGTTATAAAATCCAGACTGCCGTTCAATGCCGCTCCGTTTGCGTCTCCGCCGTATAATGCACTCGATCCGATATGGAATTTGGTAAATGCTTCATTATTTTGATCAAATCCCGCTTTCCATTCCGGGCACCACTGCGCAGGATACAAATCCTGGCTTGCGTCTATAACCAAATTCACATTTCCGACTGCATATCCTAGCCCCGGATGAAAACTTACTGCAACGGTATGGTATTTCCCGTCATTTAAATTAGAACCCACATTCCCCTGCAATCCTGCCGCCGTACCGCCCTCCAATTTTTTCTGATTCCGCAAACGGAACCGGAGCTTCCCGTTGTTTAACGAAAACGTCATGTTTTTTCCGTTATTTATTCCGTCGATGCCTGTTCCAAATAGAAATGCATTCGCCGCTGTCGTTCGAAACCGAAAAATGATCGTCTGGCTCTCTGACCGATCCTTTAAATTCTGAAACACCTGCATATATTTTCTATCCGCCGTATCCTGGGAATAATCCAATCCGGCAGCCCCTGTAAACGAATGGCCGGCAAGCTCCAGATCGAATCCCATTTTTTCCGTACCGGAATAGCTCGCCGCGGCTTCACTGCGCACAGACTCAAGCGTAAGTTCCGACGCTTCTCTGTCCTCCTGTATAACTTCTTGTCCAGCCCAAACCGGCACGGACACCTGCCATAACGGCAAAACTGCAGCAGACACGACTGTAGCGGCTGTTACGGCAGCTATTTTCTTAATTAATTTTGTATAAACCCCCATATTTCCTTCCCTTCTTAAATTCCACTTAGCAAAATATACGATAACACTTTTATCCTATCACAGTTTTTCATGCATTTCTACCAATTATTTTAAAAAGGCTGACTCTATACCAAAAAAAGACGCGTACATAAATTCCTGTACGCATCTTTCCTTTTCCACTGCCTGCCTCTATTGAAAGATCACATTTTTATCCGGATTTTTTGTTTTGACCACAAGATACGGAAAACTGGGCGCCGCATTTTTCACTTCGTCCTTAGACGGTCCGACCAGATTCGTATCGAACACAACCGCGTTTTGTGTCAAATAAAAATTCAGAATCTGTATGCTGTATCCCCCTGTCTCCTGTTCTCCGTAACCTCTCACAATGTAGAGATCTTTATCTCCTTCATACGTGAGTTTAAAATCCGCCGCCTTTTTTTCTTCTATTTTCGCCGCAAGCTCTTCCGGCAGATTCTCCTCTTCTACAATTTCATATTCCAGATCCCGGACTTTACTGCCGTCCGTCTTTTCGATCCCGCAGCCGCTCCACAAAAATACCATGCCTGCCAGAACAACTGCAGCTATGCAGCCCGTTAAAAAACGGCTTCTGCGTACGCTCTTACGCAAATGATTTCTCATCCTGTTCCCACATTTCATTTTTTTACAGTTTATTCAGGAATTACGGTTGTAATTCCATCTTACAGTTAGTATAATGCTTTCATATGAAAAGAATTTTACAAAAAGAAACGGAGGATTCCCTGGTCCCTATGATACGATTAATCCTGACGCTGTTATTCATTATTTTATTTTTATTATTGAGTATTCCTATTCTGATAATCGAATGGCTGATCGGCAAAAAGAACCGCTATGCTGCCGACATTTCCCAGCTGCGCATCGTACAGCGGGCATTCAGGGGAATCCTTTTTCTGTGCGGAACACATATCACCGTCATCGGAGAAGAACATGTTCCAAACGACACCGCCGTACTCTACGTCGGCAATCACCGAAGCTTTTTCGACATCGTCATTACCTATGCCAGATGCCCGGGACTGACCGGATATGTCGCAAAAGATTCCATGTTAAAAGTTCCTCTGCTCTCGCTTTGGATGAAACGCCTCTACTGCCTGTTTTTAAACCGCGACAACGTCAAAGAAGGATTAAAAACAATCCTGACCGGAATCAACCAGATCAAGTCCGGTATTTCCATGTGCATTTTCCCGGAAGGCACACGCCAACGGGGCGGAGACGAAACCGACCTGCTTCCCTTTAAAGAGGGCAGCTTAAAAATGGCGGAAAAGACCGGATGCCCCATTATCCCTATGGCGCTGACCGGTACGGCGGACATTCTGGAAAACCACTTTCCCTGGATCCGCTCCGCTCACGTAACACTGCAGTACGGAGAGCCGATTTATCCCGGTAAACTGGACAGAGAAACAAAAAAACGCCTGGGCAGTTACACCCAGACGAAAATACTTGAAATGCTTAACGAATCAAAGCAGCTACAATCTTAGGAAATTCCATAAAATGAGATGCTTTTACTAAAAGAGTATCTCCTTTTTTTATTTCGGGAAGAAGCGCCTGCAGCAATTCTTCCTTCGTCTCAAAATGTTCTGCCACAAGATGGCTTTCGCCTCCGCTCTGCGCCGCCCGTACCAGCTCTTTCGACAGCTTACCCGCCGCGAACAGCAGATCAATCTTTTGTTCTGCGGCATAACGTCCGACCTTAGCATGCAGGGATACTTCCTGCTCTCCCAGCTCTCCCATATCGCCGAGCACGGCAATTTTTCTTCCTTCGGCCTGGCCTAATACGTCCAGGCTGGCGCACATGGAAACGGGATTGGCGTTATAACAGTCGTCGATTACGGTGATCCCGTTTTTCTGAATAAAATGACTTCTACCGCTGATCGTCTCTACCGTTTCTATGCCGCGGCAGATCTCTTCGAGTTCCATCCCGCAGGCACATCCCACACACGCCGCAGCCAGCGCATTGTATGCATTATGTTCACCGGGAATCGGTATCGTCACCGTCCGGAACTGCTCTCCTACATGCAACTTCATCCGAATGCCTTCCATGCCGAGAGAGACGATGTCAGACGCATACGCGTCCCCCTGTTTTAACCCGTAACGCATCGGTTCTTTCCCGTTTACCTTGTGAACAGAAGCAAGCTTATCGTCATCTGCGTTTAAAATCACAATACCGTCCCGGCGCATGTGATCAAATGCTTCCGTCTTTGCCTTTAAAATGCCGTCTCTGGTTTTGAGATTTTCCAGATGGCAAAGCCCGATATTGGTAATTACGCAGATGTCGGGATTCGCGATTTCCGCAAGCGTATGCATTTCCCCGAAATCCGATATGCCCATCTCCAGCACAGCGATTTCATGTTCCTGCCGGATCTCAAATATGGTAAGCGGGAGCCCGATTTCATTATTAAAATTTCCTGCCGTCTTATGTACACAGAATTTTTCTTTTAAAACCGAGGCAATCATTTCTTTGGTACTGGTTTTTCCTACGCTTCCGGTAATTCCGACCACCGGGATGCCAAGCATCCGCCGGTAATACGCCGCGATTTTTTTCAGCGCTTCCTTCGTGGAGCCGACAAGGATATATGCCCCTGCGGCATCGTCCAGTTTTTGTTCCGACAGGCACGCAAGCGCCCCCGCTTCCATGACGGACGGAATAAAGCTGTGTCCGTCTACCCGCTCCCCGCGGATCGGAATAAACAGACCGCCCTTTTTTACTTTTCGGCTGTCAATGGCGATGCCGGTCACTTCCGTTTCTTTTTTCTCTTCCTCTCCAAAATAAACGCCGCCGCAGCATGCGGCAATCCTGCCAAGTGTCATTCCTATCATAATGATCCCTCATACCTTCGCAGCGAAACCTGTATAATTTTTTCACAAAGCTCTGCATAACTGATCCCAATTGCCTGCGCTTCCTGCGGCAGCAGGCTGGTTTTTGTCATGCCCGGCAATGTATTTGCCTCCAGGCAGAATATCTTCCCTTCTGCATTTAAAAGGAAATCCATCCGCGCATAAGTAGTAAGGCCCAGCGCCTCCGCAGCGGCGACGGCATACTCCTGCATAGCCCTGGCGGTTTTTTCGGGAAGATCCGCCGGACAGGTCTCTACCGTGCTGCCTGCCTGGTATTTATTTTTATAATCATAAAAGCCGGTAATCGGCGCCATTTCGATCACGGGAAGCGCGCGTCCGCTGATCACGCCCACGGAAAATTCCCTGCCCTCGATATAATCTTCAATGACAACGGCGTCTTCCCAGAAAAACGCATCTTCTAACGCCTGCAGAAATGATTCTTTTGTCCGCACAATCGAAACGCCGATACTCGAACCGCCGCAGCAGGGTTTTACCACGCAGGGAAACGAAATGCCCGCCTGTTCCCAGTCATCCGTCCGGTCCTCTTTTTTCATCAGAATGCCGTTTGGCGTCGGTATCCCGTATTCCCGGAAAAACAGCTTGCTGATTCCCTTATCCATCGCCAGGGCGCTGTTTAAGTAACCGCTTCCGGTATACCGGATCCCAAACAGATCGAACGCCGCCTGAATCTTTCCGTTCTCTCCGTCTTCCCCGTGGAGCGCCAGAAAAACAATGTCCGCCAAACGGCATATGGAAATGACATTCGGACCGAAAAAACAATCCGACGTATCTTTCCTTGCCGCCTTTATCTTTGCCAGATCCGGCGCCGTTTCCGAAATATCCGGTATGTCCATGCTTGCCGCCCTGCTGTGTGCAAAGATGTCGGAAACGTCCTCCTGCTGTGTGCCATACCCCATAAATACATCCAGCAGAATCACTCTGTGCCCGTTATCACGCAGCGCCCTGGCTACCATATCTCCCGTCTGAAACGACACGTCCCGTTCCGCGCTTAATCCTCCGGCTAATACCGCTATATCCATTTCCGTCTCCTATCTTTTTTCTCACTTTTCTTTTACCATTGTATCTGATTTTACCGCGTATGACAAGCCGCCGTTCCTAACGGATAAAATTCGTCCGTTCGCCGTATTCATTTTGCGGAAGAGCAACTTCTGCCGCTTTCCCTGCCGCAATGCATTTTAAAAGCCATGCCATATTTCTTCCCAGATTGCGCATGATCTGCATGCCTTCTTTATCCTGTAAAACCTCCTCAGGCCTGCCGCCGTGTACCATATTCCAATAAGAAGAAGAAACCACCGGCATTTCCGCCAGCGTAAAATATTTATTCAATACATCAACAGACGCCGTTGTCCCTGCTCTTCTCGCCGATGCAACCGCCGCGCCTGGCTTTCGGACAAACGCGCTCTTTCCGGAATAAAACATGCGGTCCAGCGCGCTTAAAATTCTTCCGGAAGGATGCGCATAATAAACGGGAGATCCAAATAGAAAACCATCTGCATCTTTCGCTTTTGCTATCAGCGTATTGACACAATCGTCATCAAAAATACAGCCTTCCTGTTTCGTATTGCATTGCCCACAGCCAATGCAGTCTCTGAGGGAGCCGCTTCCGACCCAGAAAACCTCTGTTAAAATTCCCTCCTGCTCCAACGTTTTGGCAGCCTCATGTAATGCAGTATCCGTACATCCATGCTCTTTTGCGCTGCCATTTACTAATAATACTTTCATATCCATTTCCTCCGTCTTCTCAATATAAACAAAATCTTCCATTATTATATTACGCCAATATTTAAAAAACGTCTACCCTATTCCAATTTCTTCCATATAGCGCTAAAATAAATAAAACTAAAAGAAAGGACAGGATATTATGAACAACGAGCGCAGGACGGGGCAGGTGACCATTCCCACTGATGTGGATGTGGTCCCTGA
>OFHP01000743.1_pt1 | contig 18318 bp, 13 predicted proteins | sample 1521651 | NCBI WGS metagenome assembly OFHP01 (sample SAMEA3504105, study PRJEB24116) | mouse gut metagenome | biome: mouse gut; feature: mouse-associated habitat; material: faeces | place: Denmark | collected 2011 | reverse complement strand
AATGGATTGTCACAAGCCCAAAACGACCAATCACGTCCTGTTGCCGATGTATTTGCAGATTTAAGGCAGGAGATACGGTAATGGATAAAACTTATACCGTGAAAATTACTTCACAAGCAGAAGAACAAATTCAAGAAACAATATATTATATCGCCCATGAATTGAAGGCTCCCGATGCTGCCCTTCATTTACTGGATATCCTGGAAGATTCCATTGCATCACTTTCACATTATCCGCAACGTGTAGCATTAATATCTGAGGAACCATGGCATACAAAAGGGATACGCTGTTTACCATTGAAAAATTTCCTCATATATTTCTGGATTGATGATGCCAATGTGAAAGTACAAGTGACAGCCTTAACTTATGGGAAACGTGACCAGCTACATCAATTATCCCAAATGGATATGGAATAATTTTCAGCCCTTCTGATTGCCAGAGGGGCTATTTTCTGCTTCATCCCCACAACGCTCTTATCTGCCCAATTAACCCCAATATCACCTAAATTGCAGAAGCCCCTGTATGGTCAAACTACAGGTCACAGGGCATGTTTATGCTGTACACTATCCGACTATTGAACCGTCCCCGCCCACATAGACACCTCAAACGAAAGGATTCTATCCTGTTCTTAATTTTTCTCGGTTTCTCTTACTTTTTTACCCGTTCAGGCTGGCAGAAAAAACTTTTCTGCCTCTGCAAAGCCTGTGCGGTTTTTATTTAAAAGCTGTTATGCTGCTTTCCTATCTGTCTGACGCTTCTCATAGTATTCCTCCGGCGTCAGATAACCGTTGGCTTCATGGATCCGTTTACGGTTATAAAATATCCATATATATTCAAATACTGCGGATTTTGCATCTTCCCTGGTCCGGAAACGCTGTCCATTCAACCATTCCTGTTTTAACTTCCCCCAGAAGCTCTCCATTGGCGCGTTGTCCCAACAGTTCCCCTTACGGCTCATGCTGCTGATAAAGCCGTATTCTTTTGCCAGCTCCTGATAATCCAGTGAGCAGTACTGGCTGCCCCTGTCAGAATGCAGGATACAGCCCTCGGTGTTGTGTGTATGGCGGATTGCATCTTTTAGTGCAGATATGACAAGCTCTTTCGTCATGCGCTCATTCATAGATATGCCGATTATCTTATCCCCGCAAAGGTCCATCACTCCGGCAAGGTAGAGCCATCCTTCATCCGTTGGAATATAGGTAATGTCGCTTACCATTTTCTGTCCTGGCCTGTCAGCGGCAAAATCCCTGTTGAGGATATTTTCCGCCACTGGGAGGCTATGCCTGGAATTCGTTGTCGCTTTATATTTTTTATGGCTTTTTGACCGTATGCCGTTTTCGCGCATGATGCGTTCTACCCGCTTATGATTGACCGGCTTTTCTGATTTCCGGTTTATTTCATGGGTTATCTTTCTGCCGCCATAAGTGTTTCGTGACGCCTCGTGAATCTGTATGATCTCTTTCAGAAGAGTTTCATTCTCCATACAGCGCAGGCTTTTGGAACGTTTCCGCCACGCATAATAACCGCTTTTTGAGACCTGAAGCCACTGCGCCATCTTTGCGACCCGGTATCCGGAGCGGTTCTGCTCCATATAAAGGTAACGGATCACTTCAGGTTCCTGGCAAAGAAGGCGCTTGCTTTTTTTAGGAATTCATTTTCCTCTTCCAGATCCTTTATGCGCTTTTTCAGGGAGCGCAGTTCGGCATCCTCCTGATGGAGGTTTCCACTGCCCACAAATGGTTCTGCGGGATGCTCCTTAAAGCGGGACATCCATGTATACAGGGTATTTACGTTGATCCCAAGCTCCCTTGCAACCTGTGCCGCTGGAACTCCTGACTGCACCCTCCTGCATGCCTCTTCCTTGAATTCGATACTGTACGTCTGTGCCATAATCTTTCCTCCTGACTCTGCTGGATAGATTATACCACTCGTTCTATATGTCTATCAAATGGGGTATAAGGCAATTTACAGAACAAGTTAAGGAACAGGTATGTATGCCCGTCTTGATTTTTCCATTGCGAAAATCAGCCGCACGAGCTTTTTTGTGGCATGAGATAATGCAACATTGTAATGTTTGCCTTCGGAGCGTTTCTTCTCAAGATAGGTTCCGAAGGATTCATCCCAGTGGCAGACATACTTAGTGGCGTTGTAAAGGGCATACCGAAGGTATCTGGAACCCCGTTTCTCCATGTGGGAATGACAGTTATCTAACTGTCCTGATTGATAGGTGGATGGGGACATTCCTGCATATGCAAGTATCTTATCGGCGGAATCAAAACGGCTGAAATCCCCAATCTCGGCGATGATCATTGCACCCATCCGGTAACTGATACCGGGAATGGTAAGGATTGGAGACTGGATTTCTTCATCCATGATCCGTTTGATGGCTGTTTCAATCTCGTCAATCTCAATCGTTAATTCCTGAATGAGTTTGATGGTGTGTTTCAGTTCCGGGGACTTAGCAGCCATATGAGAGCCGATAGAACTTCTTGCAGCTTCACGAAACATGACAGCAGTATCTTTTCCATATCTGCCCTTAGAACTCTCAGAGAGGAGGTTGGAAAGCCTTGTGAGGTGTGCGGATGCGACAGCGTCAGCACCTGGAAATTCGGAAAGCAAAGCATAGACGGATGCCATATGAAGTGTAGGAACAAGTTTTTCCAACTCTGGAAAAAGAATGCACACAAGCCTTGAAACAGAACTTTTCAGTTTTGCCCGTTCTTTTACTTTATCAAAGCGATAACGAGTGAGTGACTTTAATTCCTCATTGTGGTAAGATGTGTCTGAGTAGGACTTTAAGTTCATGTCAGACATCATCATAGTGGCAATGGTACGGGAATCAACCTTATCCGTTTTCGTCTTTCTAAGGCTAAGACTTTTTCTGTAAAGATTGGTATGTAACGGATTGATAACAAAGGTGGTCAGACCTTTATCAAGAAGGAATCCCAGAAGATTGTAACTGTAGTGTCCGGTGGCTTCGAGTCCTACTTTCACTTTTGTCAAGCCATCCGATACAGATCGGATTTTCTGGTAGAGCGCATCAAAACCCTTGCGATTGTTGGGAATGATAAAAGGATTAAATGAAAGTTCACCATTTGAGCTAGCAATGAAGCAGTCATGCTTATCTTTTGCGACGTCAATTCCAACATAGATCATGATAAATCTCCTTTTTAAAGTATTTAATACTGTTTAGAGCCACAGTTGCTCTCTGCGATTGTAATCTCGTCCTAAATCAACCGTCATGCGGCATCTAACTGATTAACAAATATACAAAGAGACTGTGGTTGTAGTCTTTCCGAAACCGTTGAGTGGCAGGAGGGAAAAAACAATCCACAGTATCTTCAACAGTATAGCATACAGTCCTTGGAGAGGGACTATAAACACTACTGCGCAAATATCGAAATCAGTGACCGGAATAATACTGGTGTGGCCATGAAACTAAATACTGTGTTTGGATGGAAAACTATAACAGGCAGAGAGGCAGAACAAGAAAAGAGAAAGACTATATCAGCCGACGAGCCGATATGCCTGGATGTTAAAGATGTTAAAGGGATAGATGTAGTGGTTGTGTGTCAGTGCGGATATGATTAGATTTTAAATATTAGCCAAAATATTTCCAATGACGTAATTGATGATTTTCTAATTTTTTGGATTATCTCTTGACTTTAACGTTACGTCATAGTCTATAATATGGGAAAACAGGAAAGGAGTAAAAGAAATTTTAGACGTTATGGAGGATTTTCGGAATGAGTAAAAAACCTTTGTCTGTCCACGAAGTTGTTCAACTGACAGGCGTCACTGCCCGCACACTTCATTATTATGATCAAATTGGGCTTTTGAAACCTACGAAAGTAACCAAAGCAGGCTATCGAATGTATGACAATACGGCGCTTGGCCGTTTGCAAAATATTTTATTGTTTCGCGAATTACAGTTTCCCCTAAAAGAAATTAAAGTAATTCTTGACAGCCCTGATTTTGACCCGTCAGAAGCGATTGCGCAGCAAATCAGGTTGTTAGAGTTACAATATAAACGCATCGGCGAACTTATTACCTTTGCGCGTCAAATTAAAAATAAAGGAGTAATGACAATGAATTTTGATGTTTTTGACAAGAGTGAAATTGAAAAGTATGAGGCAGAAGTCAAAGCAAAATGGGGCAATACGAAAGCGTATCAGGAGTACAAACAAAAGAAAATTGATTCAAATGAAAGTAGTAATAACAAGATTGCAAACGAACTAATGACAATGTTTTTTGAATTAGGGGAATTAAAACATTTAACGCCTAATGCAAATGAAGTACAAAAGAAAATCTTAGCATTACAGAAATTTATAACCGATCACTATTATGTGTGCACAAATGAAATTCTTAGTGGATTAGGTGAAATGTATGTATGTGACGAACGCTTCAAGAACAATATTGACAAAGCAGGTGGAGATGGAACGGCTTGCTTTGTCAAACAGGCCATTGACGTGTATTGCAGTAAAAACTTTCTTCATTAGCTTTATTGGCTTGCACCTTTCCAGAATTTTGCCATCGTTTTATTAAATTCCTGCGGCACATCCATGTTAACACAATGTCCCGCATTTTCAAAAAGAACTACTGTGCAATCAGGTTCGCCGCTTTTCCATGCTTTGATTGCCTCTAATTCCATTGGAATATCAAATTTCCCGCATCCAATTAACAAAGGATAATTCCTTTGCCCAGTTTTATACTTGTTTACCATGCGATTGAGCGTTGCCAGAAACATAAATGACTTTTTAGGAAACAGTATATTCATGGAGAAAAATTCATTTTGAGCTTGTGAAGTATATGCAGAAATTTTCTTGTTTGCCTTTGCAAACCATTTAATCGAAAAGAGTGCTTTTAACATCATCAGCTTTTGCTTTGCACTATTTTCTTTTTGCATTTTTGCGTTAAAATTATTAATGTCATATCCTCCAAAGCAAGCCAGTGAGCTTACTGCATGTGGATAATGATTAGCAAAATCCTGTGCTAAAACTGCACCTAATGAAACGCCGACAATATGTACTTTGTCAATGCTTTCAGACTCTAAGATGTCAAATATCCATTTTGACATCTTATCTATCGTATCACCTTTTTGGGTATCAGTTGATTGTCCGTGGCCAATGATGTCAATGGCCAGAATATTATATTTATTTTTAAAATAATCAAACTGTGCTTTGAACATATTGTGATTGACGAAAGCTGCGTGGATGAACAGTATCCATTCGGCTTTCGTGGTCCTGCTTACAAAATATGTAATTGGTGAATTGGCTAATTTATTTGGCTGCATTATGTTTCATCCCTCATTTCATCAATAAATTTTTGAAACCACTCAATAAACTTCTGTTTTCCACTATCTGTAATGGAACAAATCTTTTTGTATTTTCGATTTCTCAACAGACTTTTGATACTGAATATATCCGCATTTTAACAGCAGCCTGCATGCTTCCCATGCTACTGCTATATATCATATTAAGTTCTTTCCCGATTCGCTCATGCAACTGACAATTTGTTCAGCTATTCAAAAACAATGGTCCGGGTATATTATGATCCATATAGTCCTCTAATATTACTATTAGTGACATTGCCATTATATACGCTTTTTCTGATTCAGTCAATAAATGATCGAGGAGGCACGCTTTGCTATTGGGGCTTACGTCACAGTGGTCCATATAAATATGTTTTAAAAGTCTGCTTTTTCTTATTCTATTGACAAAACAGGAGAATGACAATATATTTATAATAAAGTAAATATTTACTAAAAGTTTTCACAAAATAAGATAGGAGGTTGTAGAAGTGAAAAAACGAATTCTCTCATTTGCTTTAGCGTTGTGCTTATGCATTTCTTCTCAATCGGTAGTACATGCATCGCACGAAGAGCTTTTGCAGCAAGAGGATGTTCTCGCTGCAGAATCTACTTCCAGGCTGGTCACCCGTGATAGCACGGTTCCTACTCCGGCGGAAGTTTATCAGTCGATGATTGCGCTGAAAGACCAGGAGCAATACAAGGAAGGAACGCCTTGGACTGACGATGAGCCTTATTCAGATTCAAAAGGTTATTACTATTGGAAAGGTGGAAACCTTGACGGACACAGGATCAGTGCCGTGGGCTGCGTAGCTTTTGCCTTTATACTCAGTGATACAGCTTTTGGCAGTCTGCCAGCCAGGATGTATGCAGAGGGCAAGTTTGCATTCGAGGATATAAAACCTGGCGATATTCTGAGGGTAAACAATGATGTTCATACTGTGATCGTGCTCGAGGTAAACGATGCGGGCGTAGTTGTTGCAGAAGGAAACATCAGTACTGGCGATCACCAAGGCAGGGTTCACTGGGGAAGGGCGATTTCCAAGGAAGAAGTGATGAAAAACACAAGTCATTATATCACCCGTTACCCGGAAGGCTATATCCCGGAAGATGATCCGGATGCTGACAAATTAATTGCAGATGGCGCGCTGGAAGGAGGACTTGCCTGGAATTTGACAAAAGCGGGCAAGCTGACCATCTCTGGTAATGGAAGCATGCCAGATTTTAGCTCTGTAGAAGAGCAGCCTTGGAGTGATAAGAGTGACCAAATACGCAAGATCGTTATCGAAAATGGCGTTACCAGTATTGGTTCCTGCGCTTTTTGGAAATGCGGCGTTCTCAGTGCAGAGATTTCTTCTAGCGTGACAACGATTGGCAATCACGCCTTTCGCGAGTCTTCGATCATTGCGGCGTCTATTCCCTCCAATGTGAAGACAATTGGAGACAGCGCTTTCCGTGGATGTAAAAATCTTAGCGAGGTCACCATTTCTGAAGGCGTGGAAACTATCGGGCAAAATGCATTTAGTGCTTGCTCAAGCCTTGCCAAGATAGCCTTGCCAGCTAGTATTGGAGAGGTAGGCGCCGCTGCATTTTTTCAATGCCAGGCATTGATAAGCGCAACGTTTGCTCCTGGAAGCAAGCAGGTAAAGCTGGGAGACAACATATTTATGCAATGTTACTATTTAATGAGTGTAACATTGCCCCAAAATATAGACCGCATTAGTATGGGCATGTTCCAGAATTGCCTAATGCTTCCTGGGGTTGAAATTACGCAAGGTGCAGAAAGCATATGCGAATCAGCGTTCGCATCTTGCGGCGCATTTACCACTGTCATAATTCCAGACAGTGTAACTTCCATAGAGAGATCGGCATTTGCATCTTGTCCCTTGAGTGACATATACTATACTGGCACCGAGGAGCAGTGGAACAATGTATGGAAATCAGGTGATACGGTAGCGGTGATTTCAAAGGCGAAGATGCATTATAACTATGTTCCTGGAACCAATCCTGGTCCTGGTGACGGCGATGGAGATAATCCGGGAGGAGATAATCCGGGAGGGGATAATCCGGGAGGAGACAACCCGGGAGGAGACAACCCGGGAGGGGATAATCCGGGAGGAGACAACCCAGGAGGAGATAATCCGGGAGGAGACAACCCAGGAGGAGACAACCCAGAAGTCGGTGCTGATATTTCAAAAGCGACTGTGACATTGTCAAGTACAAGTTACGTTTATGATGGAAAACCAAAGCTTCCATCGGTGACCGTGAAGCTGGATGGCAAGACATTGGTTTTAAATACAGATTATATAGTTTCATACAAGAATAATGTCCAAATAGGAACGGCTGAAGTAATCGTTGAGGGAAAAGGAGATTATACTGGCAGCAAGACAGTTAGCTTTACAATTAAAAAGGAAGCAGACCAGAATCCGCCTGCATACATTACTTGTAATAAAACTGTGTATGAGGTTAAATACGGCGCAAAGCCGTTCAAAATCAAAGCGTCATCTAATTACAAGATGACCTATACGAGCTCGAACCCAAAGATTGTCACTGTAGGTAAGAATACCGGAGAGGCAACAATCAAAAATACTGGGGTTGTCACAATTACGATCAAGGCAGAGAAAGCGTCCAAGAAGGTAACGGTCAAAGTAAGCCCCAAGAAGCCGTCTGTAAAGACAACAAAGGTGGCAAAGGGTAAAAAATTGACTGTGACATGGGCGAAAGATAAGATGGCATCAGGGTATCAAGTTCGAATAGCCACAGATGCGAAATTTAAGAAAAATGTAAAATCTAAGAATGTTACAAAGACTTCGTATACATTTACAAAGTTGAAAACAGGCAAGAAGTATTATGTGAGCGTGCGCAGTTATAAGAAATCCACAAAAGGCACTTTGTATGGCGAATGGAGCAAAACAAAATTGAGCGCTAAGATCAAGAAGTAAGAATAGAAGTGTCAAACATTACTTGCGGTTCATATCCTACATTGCAAGGTATCTTCTTGTGTCAATGCAAAAAAGTTTACCAGAGCTGTCTCATAAAAATTTGCGGAGGAATCCTCACGGACAGATTTGAAAGTAAAACAAAATGTAAAAAAATACTTGCAGATTTTTGATATAGGTGTTAGAATAATGCCGATATAGAAGTATGAACCAAAATAAAGGCAATGAAGGTGTCAGTAGAGCCCTGAACTGCTTACAGAGAGAGAGGATCACCGGCTGTAAGTCCTCTTAAGAAAAGGCAGGACTTGAATTTCTCACTGGAGCCGCATATTTGAACATGGTCTTATCAGGACAGGAGTAGGATATGACGCTGCTGCACGTTACGCAGAAGTGAGCGCTTGAGAACCAGTGATTCTCAAGAATCAGGGTGGTACCGCGGAGAATTTCGTCCCTATGCATAAGCATAGGGACTTTCTTTGTCTTAAAGATGTCACGATGTGACCGCGCGCAGCGTGCCAAAAAGCGCACAGAATGGAGGAAAGAGTGAAAGAATTAGCAAATTCTTTCACAAACTACCTTTATGTGCCAAAAAGCGCGCAGAATGGAGGAAATTATGAAAGCGAAATTGGAACAGATCAAAGCAGAAGCAATCCGTGAGATTCAAAATTCTGACGGTCTTGCAAAATTAAACGACATTAGAGTTGCCTTTCTTGGCAAAAAAGGAGAACTGACTGCCGTCCTCAAAGGCATGAAGGACGTGTTGCCAGAAGAGCGGCCAATCATAGGGCAGTTGGTGAATGATACCAGAGAGAACATTGAACGTCTGATTGAGGAGACGAAAGCTAAATTAGAGGCATCAGAGCGGGAGTTAAAGTTAAAGCAGGAAGTGATTGACGTAACCCTTCCAGCGAAAAAGAATCGGCTCGGGCATCGCCATCCCAATACCATCGCCTTAGAAGAGGTGCAACGAATTTTCATAGGCATGGGGTATGAAGTGGTGGAAGGACCTGAAGTGGAATATGACTATTATAATTTTGAAGCGTTGAATATTCCGGCAAACCATCCGGCAAAGGATGAGCAAGACACCTTTTATATTAATGAGAAAATCGTATTGCGGACCCAGACTTCTCCGGTGCAGGTGCGCCAGATGGAAACAGGAAAATTGCCGATCCGCATGATTGCGCCAGGCAGGGTATTCCGTTCCGACGAGGTGGATGCAACCCATTCCCCGTCTTTCCATCAGATTGAAGGATTGGTGATTGATAAAAATATCACGTTTGCAGATTTGAAAGGAACGCTTGCAGAGTTTGCCAAAGAGCTGTTTGGCGAAGAGACAAAGGTCAAATTCCGTCCTCATCACTTTCCATTTACAGAGCCAAGCGCAGAGGTGGATGTGACCTGCTTTAAATGCGGCGGCAAAGGCTGTAGATTTTGCAAAGGTTCTGGCTGGATTGAGATTTTAGGCTGCGGCATGGTGCACCCAAGGGTGCTTAAGATGAGCGGCATCGACCCGCAGGAGTATTCAGGTTTTGCCTTTGGCGTTGGCTTGGAGCGTATTGCGCTGCTAAAATACGAGATTGACGACATGCGTCTTTTGTATGAGAATGACGACCGATTTTTAAAGCAGTTTTAGTGTGGATAACAGGGAAGAGAAGAAAGGAATAATAGGATTATGAATACATCATTATCATGGATCAAAGCCTACGTCCCAGATCTGGATGTAACGGCGCAAGAATATACAGATGGAATGACCCTTTCCGGCTCCAAGGTGGAGGGATTTAAGGAGCTTAATGCAGATTTGGATAAAATTGTCATTGGGCAGATCACCAAGATTGAAAAACATCCAGATGCAGACAAGCTTGTGGTTTGCCAAGTAAACGTAGGGACTGGGGAAGATATCCAGATCGTTACAGGAGCTTCCAATGTGAGAGAGGGATATAAGGTTCCGGTAGTGTTGGACGGCGGGCGCGTGGCAGGAGGTCATGACGGCAAGAAGACGCCAGGCGGAATTAAGATAAAAAAAGGAAAACTCAGGGGCGTGCTTTCCAACGGCATGATGTGCTCCATCGAGGAACTTGGTTCCACTAGGGAAATGTACCCAGAAGCGCCAGAAGAAGGGATTTATATTTTCAAAGAGGATGCAGTGATTGGCGAGAGCGCTATCGCAGCATTGGGACTTGAAGACGTGGTATTCGAATATGAAATCACTTCCAACCGGGTGGATTGCTTTGGCGTGATTGGTCTGGCGAGGGAAGCAGCGGCCACCTTTGACAAAGAGTTCAAGCCCCCTGTAGTGACAGCGACTGGAAATAATGAGAATGTCAATGATTACATTAAGGTTCGTGTGGACGATGCAGAGCTTTGTCCAAGATATTGCGCAAGGGTGGTAAAAAATATTAAAATCGCGCCCTCGCCCCAGTGGATGCAGCGGCGTCTGGCGTCCCAGGGAATCCGACCCATCAATAATATTGTAGACATTACCAATTATGTGATGGAAGAGTATGGGCAGCCAATGCATGCCTATGACTTAGATACGATAGCAGGGAGGCAGATTATCGTACGTCGTGCTGCGAAAGACGAGAAATTCGTGACCCTGGATGGCCAGGAGCGTACCATGGACGATTCTGTGCTGATGATTTGTGATGGCGAAAAAGCGGTGGGAATCGCAGGCATTATGGGTGGTGAAAATTCGATGATCACAGATAACGTACAGACGATGCTATTTGAAGCGGCATGTTTTGATGGAACCAATATCCGGCTCTCTAGCAAGAAAGTGGGACTTCGGACCGACGCTTCTGGCAAATTTGAAAAAGGGCTGGATCCTAACAATGCCATAGATGCAATTAATCGCGCCTGCCAGTTGATCGAGGAGCTTGGCGCCGGGGAAGTAGTCGGCGGCGTCGTGGATGTATACGGCAAGAGAAAAGAAGGCAGGAGAATTCCCTTTGACGCCGCAAAAGTCAATCAATTGCTGGGAACAGAGATTGACAAAGAGACCATGCTGGGCTATTTTAAGAAAATAGATCTGGGTTATGACGAGCAGAAAGAGGAGGTTCTTGCGCCGTCCTGGAGGCAGGACTTGGAATGTCTTGCAGACTTGGCGGAGGAAGTGGCAAGATTTTATGGCTATGACAATATTCCCACTTCTTTGCCGAAGGGAGAGGCAACCACGGGAAAGCTGTCTTTCAAGCTGAGGGTGGAGGCCTTGGCGAGGGATACGGCAGAGTTCTGCGGATTTAGCCAGGGAATGACTTACTCCTTTGAAAGTCCCAAAGTCTTTGACAAATTGTTGATTCCAGAGGACAGCGAGCTTCGCAATACCGTTGTGATCTCCAATCCCTTGGGAGAGGATTTTAGCATAATGCGCACCATATCTCTGCATGGAATGCTGACTTCTTTATCCACCAATTATAACCGTAGAAACAAAAATGTCCGTCTCTATGAACTGGGCAATATTTATCTGCCAAAACAGCTTCCAGTGACAGAGCTTCCCGAGGAACGGATGCAGTTTACGTTAGGAATGTATGGGGATGGTGATTTCTACACTATGAAAGGCGTGGTAGAAGAATTTTTTGACAAGGCTGGGCTTCATGGCAAAGAGAGTTATGACCCCAATGCCGGAAAACCATTCCTGCATCCAGGCAGGCAGGCAAATGTTATTTATGACGGCACAGTGGTGGGATATCTGGGAGAGCTTCATCCCCAGGTGGCAGATAATTATTCTATCAAGGAACGGGTTTATGTGGCTGTCGTTGATATGCCAGGAATTGTGGAATTGGCGAGCTTTGACCGAAAATATCAGGGAATTGCCAGATTCCCGGCAGTAAACCGGGACATCAGCATGGTGATGCCAAAGAATATCCTGGTTGGCGACGTGGAAAAGATTTTTGACGCAAAGGGCGGACAATATTTAGAGAGCTATGAGCTGTTTGATATCTATGAGGGCGCTCAGATTAAATCTGGCTTTAAGTCCGTGGCATATTCCCTGACATTCCGGGCAAAGGATAAAACGCTAGAAGAGGCAGATTATGCTCCTGCCATGGAAAAGATACTGAAGGCCTTAGAAGAAATGGGAATTGAATTAAGAAAGTAAGGAAGAATATGGAAGTAAAAGATTTTTATTATGATCTTCCCCAGGAGCTGATCGCTCAAGATCCTCTGAAAGATCGTTCAAGCTCCCGGCTTTTGGTGATGCAAAAGGACAGCGGACAGTTGCAACATCGTCATTTTTGTGACATTTTGGAGTATTTAAAGCCGCAGGACTGTCTGGTAATCAATAATACCAAAGTGATTCCCGCAAGGCTTTTCGGGGAGCGGGAGGGCACCCAGGCAAAGATAGAGATTCTTCTATTGAAGAGGAAAGAAAAGGATCTCTGGGAAACCCTGGTAAAGCCTGGAAAGAAAGCAAGGCCTGGCACGAGGATTCTCTTTGGACAAGGATTGCTGACGGGAGAAGTGGAGGACGTGGTAGAAGATGGCAACCGCCTGATCCGCTTCTCCTATGAAGGGATTTTTGAGGAGATTTTGGATCAGCTGGGACAGATGCCTTTGCCGCCCTATATCACGCATCAACTAGAGGATAAAAACCGTTATCAGACTGTGTATGCTAAATATGACGGCTCGGCGGCTGCTCCTACGGCAGGGCTTCATTTTACGCCGGAGCTTTTAAAAAACATTGAGGCCAAAGGCGTAAGCATTGCAGAAATAACGCTCCATGTGGGCCTTGGAACCTTTCGTCCAGTGAAAGCAGAGCAGGTGCGGGAGCATCATATGCATTCGGAATTTTACCAGTTGGACGAACAAGCGGCAGAGATCATCAATGAGACAAAACGAAAGGGCGGCAGAGTGATCTGCGTAGGAACCACAAGCTGCCGCACAGTGGAGTCTGTGGCGGCAAGGATTGAGGCAGAAAGCTGGCAAAATGATGCGCGGCAAAACAAGCTATGGGTAAAGCCTTGCAGCGGATGGACAGATATTTTTATTTATCCAGGCTATCAGTTTCAGGTGCTAGACGCCTTGATTACCAATTTTCATCTTCCAGAATCCACTTTGGTGATGCTGGTGTCTGCCCTTGCTGGCAGAGAGCAGGTTTTACATGCATATCGGACTGCCGTGGAGGAAAAGTACCGCTTTTTCAGCTTTGGGGATGCGATGCTTATTATTTGACATAGAGTGTTAGTTTTGTGAGGCTGGATTGTTGCTTCCAGGAAACGACATATAGTGATTTTGCCAAGGGCAGAAAGCAAAGAGGTTGTTGTAAATTAAAGCCTATATACAGTATGGATGAGATTCAGATATTTTGATTTCCATATCTTGTATATAGAGGCTTGATTTGCAACAACCTCTTTTTCTGGTCTTTGCTCATATTTTAATCGAAGTGATGGATAAAAATGGTATAAATGGAAAAAAATGGTAAAAATTTATTGAGATAGAAAGAGGGAAGTAGTATAATAGCAGATAGCGTGAAATTAGAGCATGGTATGAAAATGTTCTAAGAAAGAAAATAACATACGCCAATTTGCACAAGATAAGAAGGTGAAGCCATAGGATGATACGGGAATACCAGAAGGAAAATGTATATGAAGCACTTCAACAACGTTTTCATTTTCTATTTCAAGAATTTGAAAATATCTATGTTTCTTTCAGCGGAGGAAAGGACAGCGGGCTATTGCTGAATTTACTACTGGATTTTAAGCGCCAGCACTATCCCGAGCGGCTGATCGGCATGTTTCATCAAGATTTTGAGGCACAGTACACTTTGACAACAGAATATGTAGAGCAGACGTTTCGGCAACTGGAGCATGAGGTGGATCCTTATTGGGTTTGCCTGCCAATGGCTACGAGGACGGCGCTTAGTAATTATGAAATGTATTGGTACCCTTGGGATGATGCCAAAAAAGATATCTGGGTTCGGCCAATGCCAAAGCATTCTTATGTGATCAATATGGATAATCCATTTCATCATTATCGTTACCGGATGCCTCAGGAGGATTTGGCAAAACAGTTCAGCAGATTTTACAAAGAGCGCCACAGCAGGGGAAAGACGGTGTGTTTGCTGGGAATGCGGGCGGAGGAATCTCTGCAGCGTTACAGCGGATTTCTAAATAAGAAGTATGGCTATATGGGGGAGTGCTGGATATCCAAGCAGTTTAAAGACGTCTGGACCGCCTCTCCGCTTTATGATTGGACAAATAATGACGTGTGGGCGGCATACTATCAGTTTGGATATAAATATAACAGATTGTATGACTTATATTACAAAGCAGGATTGAATCCCAGCCAGATGCGAGTAGCTTCCCCGTTTAACGATTATGCCAAGGATAGCCTGAATCTCTATCGGGTGATTGATCCAGAGATTTGGACTAGGCTGGTGGGAAGAGTGCGGGGAGCGAATTTTACTGCGGTTTATGCCCGGACGAAAGCGATGGGATATCGGAGCATTTCTCTGCCAGAGGGGCATACCTGGGAATCTTACACTAAATTTCTGCTGGATACTCTGCCAATACGGATTCGCAATAATTATGTTAAAAAATTCATGACTTCTATTAAATTCTGGCATGAGACGGGAGGAGGGCTATCAGAAGAAACCATTCAAGAACTGATAGACCGGGGTTATCATATTCAGAGAAATGGAGTTTCTAATTATACCTTAAATAAAAATTCCAGAGTTATTTTTATTGGGAAGATACCAGATCATACGGATGACATTAAATCCACGAAAGATATTCCGAGCTGGAAGAGAATGTGCTACTGTATCTTGAAGAATGACCATATCTGCAGATTTATGGGATTTGGCTTGTCCAAGAAAGAACAGGAACAGATTGATCTTATACGAAGAAAGTATGGAGGATTTGTAAATGAGAGATAGTGTTTATAAAAGCCCTGCCTATCAAGTGATTTCGGTGCCAGTAGAAAAAATCGTCCCCAATACATATAATCCGAACGCTGTTGCGCCGCCAGAAATGCGGCTCTTATATGACAGCATCAAAGAAGATGGCTATACCATGCCCATAGTTTGTTACTATTCCAAGGTTCAGGACGTCTATGTGATTGTAGATGGCTTCCATCGCTATCAGATTATGCTCAACCATAAAGACATTTATAAACGAGAAAATGGAATGCTTCCAGTGACGGTAATTGACAAGCCGCTTTCTAACCGAATGGCGAGCACGATACGGCATAACCGTGCCAGGGGCAGCCATGACGTGGATCTGATGAGTAACATTGTCAAAGAGCTTCATGAAATTGGCAGGTCTGACGCCTGGATATCCAAACATATGGGGATGAGCCGGGACGAGATACTGCGTCTAAAGCAGATTACGGGATTGACAGAGCTGTTCCGGGATATTAAGTTTGGTCAGGCATGGAAGCCTGCAGAAGATATGATACAAAAAACAAAGAGGCGGGGGCGAAAACAATCTGAGGAGACAATGGAAAAGCAGCCAGAACAGGGAGAAAGTATTACAGATCAGGAGGAAGGATAGAAGATTCTCTAATAGGACGATGCCGACGAGTTCCTATTAGAGAATCTTTTTACCTTTTAATAAATTCTTTTAACGAGTGAGAGCGAGAAGATCCTCGTAGAAAGAAGGGTAGGAGATAACGGTGCAGTTCCTGTCGTCCAGCGTAGTCTCTCCAGTGGCGTTAAGCCCTGCGATAGTAAATGCCATGGCAATACGGTGATCCTGGTGTGTGCGGATCAAGGCTCCGTGCAGCGGTTTTCCTCCTTCGATAATCATGCCATCCTGCGTGGGGGTAACGGAAGCGCCCATGGCGGTTAAATTTTCTGTTACAACAGCAATGCGGTCAGATTCCTTTACTTTTAATTCCTGGGCATCGCCGATCACCGTGGTGCCGTCGGCAAAAGCAGCCATCACAGCGAGAACGGGAATCTCGTCAATCAAAGCAGGGATCAGGCTGCCGTCGATCGTGGCGCTGTGCAAAGAACTGCTTTTTACTAGAATGTCTGCCACAGGCTCTCCAGAAACAGTCCGTTCATTGTGCAGTGTCAAATTTCCACCCATCGCAAGCGCTGCTTTCAAAATGCCGTTTCTGGTGGGATTAACGCCCACGTTTTGAATTAAAATCTCTGAGTGCGGCGTGATCAGTCCCAAGGCGATAAAATAAGCTGCAGAAGAAATGTCTCCAGGTACATGAATCTGCTGTCCTTCCAGTGCAGGTTCCGGCTTGACAGAGGCGGTTGTGCTTATGGAGGTGATTTCTGCGCCAAAGCCAGCCAGCATCCGTTCCGTGTGATCTCTGGACAATATCGGTTCTGTGACGCTGGTTTCTCCCTGGGCGTACAGGCCGGCAAGAAGAACGGCGGACTTCACTTGGGCGGAAGCGACGGGGGATGTATAATGTATGCCAGTAAGCTTGCCTCCTTTTATCGTAAAAGGGGCGCAGCCAGAAGCAGCGGGCTTTTTGGATGCGGGAAAAACAGCAGGTTCCCAGCACTGAAAATCAGCCCCCATTTGAGAGAGCGGGGTAAAGATTCGTTTCATGGGGCGCTTGCGAATAGAGGCGTCTCCATCCAAGATGCTTTCAAAGGGCTGTCCAGCGAGGATGCCGGAGATCAGCCGCATGGTAGTCCCGCTGTTGCCCACGTCTAAGATTTGGGCAGGCGCTTGTAACCCGTGGAGGCCTTTTCCATGGACCAGAACGCATGTCCCCTGGCTTTCCATGGAGATCCCAAGCTTCTGAAAACAGGAAATGGTAGAGCGGCAGTCTGCTCCCTGCAAAAAATTTGTGATTTCCGTCAATCCGTTGGAAATAGCTCCAAACATGATGCCTCTGTGTGAAATGGATTTATCACCGGGAACAGATAATTCTCCCCGAAAAGAATAAGAATTTGTAATTTTCATGTTGATTACCTCGCAAACATTGTCTTATCGTTCATATATATGGTATTGGCAGTCCCGCAACAGGGAAACAGCCTGCTTTCTAGCGCTTTCCTCATAAAAATCAACGTGCAACACGCCCTCTTGAAACTCCCGGTTATGGAGGATTCCAATATTTTTAATGCTAATGCCGTGCTCAGAGAGAATGGTGGCAAGCGTGGCGATTTCTCCGGCTTCATCTGCCATATCGCAGTATATTTCATATATTTTTGAAATAGATCCACGAGTGCTGATGGTAATGGAATCACGATAGTCTTTTGCATCTTGAAAGTAGTCAAAGAGTTTTCTGCCGCAGGAATCAGCAATCTGGTCTTTCATGTCCGCCAAAGAATCCATAAATAAATCTATCAGCTTTATAATCTGCGTCTTGTTTGAAAGGCAGATTTGCTGCCACATCACTGGAGAGGAGGAAGCGATTCTGGTAATGTCCCGGAAGCCCCCGGCAGCGACAGTCTTCATAGTTTCCGATTCATCGTCAATGGATTTCACCAGATTTACCAGACTGTAGGCAAGAATGTGCGGCAGATGGCTGATGGCAGCGGTAATGTAATCGTGTTCTTGATAGTCAAGCACCATGGCGATTGCCCCCAGGGAGCGGATAAACTCTTGAAATTCGGTCACCGTTTGCGGACGGATTTCTGCAGAGGGCGTAAGGATATAATAGGCGTTTTCAAGAAGATAAGAGCTGGCATGTTCATACCCGCTTTTTTCCGAACCTGCCATCGGATGTCCGCCAATGAAATAAGGCGCAATCCGGGTGTTGGAAATCTCTTGGTGGATCGGCGTTTTGACGCTTCCAACATCTGTGATGATGCAGCGCTCCCCAGCAAATTTTGAGATGGCGCGGAGAAGTTGAGAATTTTTTTGGACAGGCGCACATAAAAAGATATAACGGCAGCCTGCAAAATCTTCTGTGATTTCCTGGAATCCCTGGGAGATTACCTGTTCTGCTAACGCAAGGCTTAGGGCTTCTGCGTCTATGTCATATGCAATCAGCGTGATGTCTGGATGAATGCGGTGGATTGCCTTGGCGATGGAGCCTCCGATGAGGCCAAGGCCAATAAAGCCAATTTTTTCAGGTTTCATAATGTCCTCCTGAACTTTTATTCGAGGTTGTCGCACTAAGATATTTACTTGTTCAAAAGGTTTGCATTGCAAAGCAAAAGCCAGG
>OFHP01000739.1_pt1 | contig 18348 bp, 12 predicted proteins | sample 1521651 | NCBI WGS metagenome assembly OFHP01 (sample SAMEA3504105, study PRJEB24116) | mouse gut metagenome | biome: mouse gut; feature: mouse-associated habitat; material: faeces | place: Denmark | collected 2011 | reverse complement strand
ATCGCCGCGCCGTGAGAAAACCTCCGGCGCGGCTATTTCGTTATAGCTATACAAATCAGACACCATACAAAAACATAACATCTATGTCCGATTCCCATACAGTCCCGATACCGTACGTAGACCGCGACGTGAGCTGGGTATATTTCAACCACCGCATCCTCAAGGAAGCCGAACGCGAAGATATTCCGCTGCTCGAACGCGTGGCATTCCTCGGAATTTATTCCAACAATCTCGACGAGTTCTTCCGCGTCCGCATGGCCACACTCTCCCGGATAGCCGGACTGAAGGGAACCGGCATGAGGGAGGAGAGCCAGCACGCGCGCGACCTCTTCAACCGGATTTCCGCCATGGACGCCGGTCTCGCCGAAGAATATGCCGCGACCGTAGCCAAAGTCACCGCCGAACTCGACAACAAAGGAATCTCGATTGTCGACGAAGAGCGCCTCGACGAAGAGCAGCGTCATTTCGTGAAATGCTACTTCAGGTCGAAGATCTCCGGTTTCATCTCTCCCTTATGGCTTTCCAAGCTTCAGGAACTGTCCTCGGAAAGTGACTCTCACATCCACCTCGCCGTTGAATTAAGCGCACCGGGACTACCCACCGACTATGCGGTGATCGAACTCCCCACCTCGGTATGCGGGCGCTTCGTCACCCTGCCCGAACGCGAGGGGCGCAGCTTCGTGATGTATCTCGACGACATTGTGCGCTTCTGTCTCCCCATGATTTTCCCGGGCATGGGCTACACATCTTTCAAGGCGTATTCTTTCAAGTTCACCAAGGATGCCGAAATGGAGATCGACAACGACCTCCACGTGGGGCCGGCCGAAAAGATAGCAAAAGCCGTGCGCAACCGCAAGAAAGGTGCCGCGTTGCGAGTACTGTACGATGCCATGATGCCCGAAGCCTTGCTGCAGCGTCTTGTCAGGAAACTCAGGCTCGACAAGCTCGACACCATCCAGCCCTCAGGCAGATATCAGAACCACAAGGACTTCATGTCGTTTCCTTCCTCCTGCCGCAAAGACCTCAAGTACCCGGCATGGCCGGCCGCAGTTCCTCCCGAACTGAAAGAGACGGGATCGCTCATGAAGGGGATCACCGACAGAGACAGGTTCGTGCATGTACCTTACCAGACATTCGACTACGTGGTGCGTCTCCTCCAGGAAGCGGCTGTGTCGAAGGGGGTGAAATCGATAAAGATAACGCTTTACCGTCTGGCCCGGCATTCAAAGATAGTGGAGGCGCTTATATGCGCCGCCCGCAACGGCAAGAAAGTCACTGCCGTGGTGGAACTGCTCGCCCGCTTCGACGAATCGAGCAACATATCATATTCCAAGCAGATGCAGGATGCAGGCGTGAACGTGGTGTTCGGACCGGAAGGTCTGAAGATCCATTCCAAGATAATCGACATCACCCTCAGGAACGGAACCGATATCTGCGTGACAGGGACCGGAAATTTTCATGAAGGAAACGCCCGTGTGTACACCGATTATTTCATGATGACCGCCGACCCGAAGATCGAAAAAGAAGTCGACAAGGTGTTCGACATAATCCGGCGACCCTTCCGCCAGCAGACATTCAGCCATCTGCTTGTCTCTCCGTTCAATATGCGCGAACGCTTTATTGGACTCATCGATGACGAGATCCGGGCTGCCCGCAAGGGAAAAGAGGCCTGGATCAAGATAAAGATAAACCATGTCACCGACGAACAGATGGTGGAAAAACTCTACGAGGCCTCCGCGGCCGGCGTACGGATAGACATGCTCGTCCGCGGCAACTGCTCGCTTGTGACAACAGTGCCCGGCATAGCTGACAACATACAGATAGCCGGGATCATCGACCGCTATCTTGAGCATTCGCGCATCTTCATTTTTCACGCCGGCGGGGAGAACAAGACATTCATCGGCTCGGCCGACTGGATGCCGCGAAATCTCGACCGCCGCATAGAGGTGGTCGCTCCGGTCTACGACCCGGACATCAAGGCCGATCTGATGCGGACCGTGGACTATGGACTGCGCGACAACATCAACGCATCGGTGGTGGACGGTTCAGGCCGCAACGAACTGAGAGTGACAGCGGGAGAGAAAATGCCCTTCCGCTCCCAGGAGGAATTATATAAGGCATACAAAGGAACAACGATACTTAATCCTGTGGAATAAGATAAAACCGACAGACAATGAAAGAGAGAACCTACGCAGCTATCGACATCGGCTCCAACGCCGTGCGGCTGCTGATAAAGAGTACCGGCCGCGACGGCGAAGCGCGCGGTCTTAAAAAGGAACTGCTGGTGAGGGTACCGCTCCGTCTCGGCTTCGACGTATTTGCCAAAGGAGAGGTGTCGGACAAGAAACGGGAGGATCTCGTGCGGCTTATGAAGGCATACCGGCATCTGATCCGCATCTACGATGTGGACCGCCTGCGGGCATGCGCCACCTCGGCCATGCGCGACGCCCGCAACGGCCCGGATATCATCCGCGAAATCAGGAAGGAGACCGGCATCGACATCGAGATAATAGCGGGAAGCGAAGAGGCACGGATCGTCTACAACAATCATATAGAGAGCCGCAACGGCACATCGGGACGGTACCTCTATGTGGACGTGGGAGGAGGAAGCACCGAACTCAATTATCTTGACAACGGGATGCTCGTTGCCTCTGGATCGTTCAACATCGGTACGGTCCGAATTCTCACCGGCAAAGTGAGGCCCGAAGAATGGGATGCGCTCCACAGATTTATCGAAGAGAATGTCGTACACGGTGAAGATCTCGCCATAATAGGTTCGGGCGGCAACATCAACAAACTTTACAAGATGGCGGCGGACAAGGATCGTGAGAGGGAGTCGTTCACGGTGGAGGAACTGTCGCGGATGTACCACTCGATGGCGCCACTCGGCGTAAAAGAGCGTATGCGACACTACGGTCTGCGCGAGGACCGTGCCGACGTGATTATCCCGGCGGCGGAGATTTTTCTCAACATAGCCTCTGTGACAGGAGCCCGACGCATCATAGTGCCCACTATCGGCGTGGCCGACGGCATTATCGACGGGCTGTATCTCTCAGACCTGAAGGAACAGGAGGAAAAATAATCTCGAATGAAGTCAGGCACGTCACCGGATCTGTCGCGAGCTTAAAGCATGCGCCATGACGGCGCAACACCTCTGCCGCAAGTGTGAGACCCACGCCGCAACCCGATGGCCTGGTTGTAAAGAAAGGAGTAAACAGCTCTTTCGCCACATCCTCGCTTATACCTGGTCCGTCATCAGCCACAGTCAGCATGGCCGACTCTCCCACGCACGATACCGACACCGACACTTCCCCAATCGCCTCTCCTACACTCTGGACGGCGTTTTTCACTATATTTACCATCACCTGCTGCAATTGGGCTGAGTCCGCCATGGCTATGACCGGAGTGTCGGGAATATCCAGTTTCAGAGATACGCTTTCGCCCGCCAAAGCCCGGGCGAACGGTGCCAGCATACGCGTCTCCTCACATAAATCGACGGGCGCGAGACGCGGTTCCGGGATTCTCACCACATCGGCATAGGCGCCGATAAACCGCGCGAGATTGCCACAGCGGTCATGGCAGCTCTCAGCCAGTTCGGCTACCGCAGGGTTGTTATCGGCATGTACATCGGCAAGCGTCTCAAGAAAAGACATCAGGCCTCCGAGCGTGTTGTTCACCTCGTGAGATATCGTCCGTATCACCTTGCCGTAAGCATCCCTCTCAGCCTTACGCAGTTCCTCGCCAAGCGGCTCAACCATGACGAACCTCCGGCGCAGTCCTGACTCCATGAAGGACAACTGGTGGCAGCTGTAGATATGGGTAGCATCGATACGAACCGTCTTTTTACTGTCTAAAGACAACGCCGCAAGCTCCGAAGGCATTCTGCCGGGAACCGACTTCAACTGCTTTCCGAGCAAAACGGATTCGTCTGTACCGCAAATCTCGACAAACGCCCCGTTGACATGTGAAATGCGGCCTTCGAGGTCAAGAATCGCAATTCCAACCGGGGAGGCCTGGATAATAAGGTCGAGAAAATGGTCCTGCTCGCGCACCCGCAGACGTTCATCCTTGAGGTGAACTATCATTTCGTTGAAAAGGCTGGCGATGCGGTCGCTCACCGGCTCGCCGGTGGCACGCAGACGGTTGTTGAAGTCCTGCGACACCAGTATGTCGAATCCGTTGCATACCGTGCGTGAGGGCATCACTACGCCGCGGTAAAGCAGCACAAGAGCCACCACCGATAGGGCCAGCATCGACACCAGCAGCCATGAGAATCTCCCATACGCCACGATTCCGACCGTCTCACACGAAATTACGGAGATCGTAACCGCCCAGAACAGTACTTTCGGCCTCATCATATCCCTTTTCTTCCTTCTTCCGGGACATTGAAGTCCTTCCCGGAGATATTGTATTTTTCCATGCGGCGATAGAGCGTCTGACGCGTTATACCCAATGACAGTGCCGCTTTCGACATATTGCCGCCACTGGCCCTGATAGCCTGCCGCACAGCGTGTGATTCTATATCTTCAAGCGAAGAGAGCGGCACCTGCGGTGCCTCATCATGCATGTTTTCGCACTGACGGTCGATATCCTCAACTCCAATTACCGCCGTCTGCGCCGTAATCATGACACGCTCCACCACATTGCGCAGTTCTCGGATATTGCCCGGATAAGGGAGCCGCACAAGACGCCGCATGGCTTCGGCCGAGAATTCGGGGACTGTCATGCCGCTCTCCCTGCAATAGTTTGTGGCGAAATGACGCACCAGCGCCGGAATGTCATCGCGACGCTCGCGCAGCGGCGGAAGCGTGACAAGATTTATACGGTAATAGAGATCCTCGCGGAATGTGCGCTCACGGACCATGCCTGGAATGTCGGCGTTGGTGGCGCACACCACCCTGATGTCGACCTTTCTGCTGCGGGACTCTCCCACCGGCTCGAAAGTATGCTGCTGCAACACGCGCAGTAGCTTCACCTGACTCGCCTGATCAAGATCCCCTATTTCATCAAGAAACACGGTTCCTCTGTCGGCAAGCTCGAACCGTCCCTTTCTGGCGGCCACGGCGCCTGTGAAAGCCCCCTTGACATGCCCGAACATCTCGCTCTCGAAGAGCGACCTCGGTATCCCGCCGAGATTCACCATCACGAAAGGATTGTGGCAACGGCGCGAATTGGCATGTATAGCCCGTGCTATCAGCTCCTTGCCGGTGCCGTTCTCACCGAGAATCAGCACCGGGGCATCGGTTGGAGCCACCCTCTCGACTGTTGATAGAATCTCGAGCAGACGTGGATTCTCGCCAATAATTCCACAACGGTCAAAACCAGAGGTCCGGCCGGAACCGGAATCCGTCACCCCGGCAGCCGGGCGAAGACTCAGAGCCGTCGCCACGCGTTGGAGAAGCACCCTGTTGTTCCACGGCTTAGTGATGAAATCATAGGCGCCGGCGCGCATTCCTTCCACAGCCAGTTCAATACTTCCCCAGCCCGTTATGAGCATGACAGGGAGGTCCGGAAGATGCAGACGCAGACGGCGGAGAAGACTCAGGCCCTCCACGCCACTCGTGGTTCGGGAATAATTCATGTCTATTATGGCAAGATCCACGCCTCCCTGGCGCACCGCCTCCATCACCCCTGCCGGATCGGAGGCACAGGCCACTTCGTAGCCTGCCCGCTCCAGAAGGAGTTTCAGCGACATAAGTATGTTTCGGTCATCGTCCGCTATAAGAATCATTCGGATGTGGTCAAATTAATTTTTATAAAACGTTTCTTATTACTGATTTATTTTTGCGTTCCCTGGTTCATTGGCGCACCACGCTCTCGAAATCCGCGTCGATGCCGGAATCTTTCACGAAGTCCCAGAGCGTGACGCTGCGGAGCTGGTAGGTGTAGTACCAGTAGAGATAAAGCCGGTCTATGTACTGGCGGAGAGCCTCATCCTTGCTCACGCGAGAGTCGTTGAGGTCCAGCGTGGAGATCTTTCCAATGAGATAGGTCTGCACATTGGAGTCGTATCTGGCGAGGGCGATATCACGCGCCCGAGAGCCTATCTCCACCTGACGGCGCTGATTGCGGCAGCGCTCCACCAGCACATACAGGTCCTGCCCGAACTCCATGGCCTCCCGGCGGAGACTGGCCTCTGTAAGACGGCGGTTGCTCTCGGCCACCTTCACGCGTCCGCGCCGCTTTCCCCAGTCGAGAATCGGTACGCTCACGCCCACCTCCACCACGGAATTGTCACGTAGACCCGATGTACGGTAGGCACCGGCAAAGTCGGCGGCATTTCCGGTGAAACCCACCTGAGCGAATAGCGAGATCTCGCGCATCGCCCCTTTCGCGGAGGCCACCGCATAGTCAGCCTCCAGCTGACGACGGCGCATGCTGCTCGCAAACTTGTTGCGCGACATAGCCTTATCGTATGCTTCGGCGTATGACACATCCACATCCGGCACCGAATCGGGCAGCACGGGAACAATCTCATCATGTTCCCCATAGTCCAGAAAAGCGCGGAGTTCGAACATGCCGGACCTAAGCGCGCTCTCCGAATCGGTGAGTGCGGAGCGTGCGTCGAGAAGGTTCAGCTCCATCTGAAGCAGATCATTACGCGATATATGCCCCATCTCCCGCTTCTCTACTGCCACGCGGTAGAGTTTCTCGGCATTGGAGAGGTTGGAGAGGGCTATCGAATGGTTTTCGCGCGCCATCAGCAACGAGAAGAATAGACTCACCGACTTCATGGCCACCTCCTCGGTGGCCGACAGGTATGCGGCTTTCGCCTCCTCGTAGCGCACCGGCTCTATGCGGCGGTTCCAGCGGATATGGTTGGTTCCGAACACCGGCTGGCTCAGAGTGAGCGCCACCGGAATGGACATGAAGCGGTTGTAGGCTCCGGAACCGAACTGCCGCATGAAGTCGAGCGAGGTCGAAAGTGACACTTTTCCGCCTGTCAGCCAGATGTTCTGCGAGAGCGACAGCTCACCGGACACATCTAAATAATTGTTGCGGACAAAAGAATAGTCACCGGCATCGTTCATGTATGGAGAATACTGACGTCGGTAGGAAGGCACCGTGGCGGTGAACGAAATCTCGGGCAGGAGGTCGGCGCGGTATGAGCGGTATTCCCAATAAGCGCCCTGCAACTCTGCGAGAGCGGCCGCTGCGTCCACGCTGTGACTCCTGGCCCGGGCCACGGCCTCCGGGAGAGTGAGACGAATCTCCTCTCCGCGGAGGACCGCCGCCATAACCAATATAACTAAAACCTGTATGAGAAACCTGTTCATAATATAAGAGAGTGGAAAATCATTCTTCCTTCAGGGCTTCCGCAGGATGAATCCTCATCGCCCTTGAGGCGGGGAACCATGCGCCGAGCAGTATGGACAGCGTCATCACCAGGAATGTCAGCGCGCCGGATATCCAGAACACCTCCTGTATGGAGAGCCGCGACCCGTTCATGAGCGACATATTCCTGTAGAGCAACAAGACATCGAGGAGTATGGCCGGAATGGTTGCAATGACGAGGAGCAGCATGCTCTCGGAGAGAATCCGGCGGAAAATGTCGCCACGTGTCGCTCCGGTGACACGGCGGAGCGCTATCTCTCCCTCACGCTGACGGATCCGGAACCAGAATGTGCCAAGTATGCCGAGGAATATTATCATCAGCAGGAAAAACATGCAGGCAACGAACAGATTGAACCTGGTGTCATGTTTGGCCGACACATCCTTCCTTTTCGCTTCGAGATTGACCGGAGTCTTGAGAAACACGTTCCCCGATGCAAGGGTAGGCTGACTCTGCAACGATTCCAGAAATCTCTTCCCGGTACCCGGCCTCACCTTTATCACGAGATTGCTGTAAATGGCGAGATTGCCTCCGGCGCCTTCATTGACAGGCAATATCATCATGCCGTTCCGATGCGGTTCATATTGGAACCTGCGCATGAAGGAGGATATTGCTCCGATTCGCCGGACTGTCACACCATCTTCTGTTTCCGACACATAGTTCTGACCGACGAGTCGTCGGACATCGTAGGGCTTCTCCTCCTCTCCGAACACATAATCGGAAATAACCACTTCCCCGCGCTCAAGGGCCGCCTTGACATCAGCCGCTGAAAAACCGCTGCTGCCTTCGAGACCGAGAATTTCAGCCGCCTCGGGCGACATCTGCCGCATATTGAAAAAATACCTCAGAGAGTCACCGTTGACAACGAATTCCCGATAATTACCTATGTAATTGAGGGTGAACGGAATTCCATTCTGTACAAGACCGGCTTTCTCCACATATTGATTTCTGCGGAGGGCAGCCGTAACGCGGCGTATGTCGCGCGAGATAAATTCCGCCTTCCTCTCTCCGTAGTCCACATAGCCGGGCGACTCCTCGTTTAACTCCGAATATGACGCCACATATATGTCATCCACCGGACCAATGCCCATCGGGCGGGTCTTGAGTTCGATGTTGCAGACAACGTTCATCATAACCACTACCATGGCTACCGACACCACCACCAGCTCAAGAATCAGCCAGATATTGTCGCGCCATTCATTGCACATCTGTTTGATAAGTTTTCTTTTCATAGTCAGTCGTGTTTACCGGAAATAGCTTCCGCAGGATTCTCCCGCGAGGCTTTCCATGCGGGCAGGATAGTGCTGAGTATATTGAGGACAAGGCAGAAAAATGCCGCCATACCGAGAGTTTCCCAGTTAAAAATCAGCGAGAACGAGGGGCCGCCCTTTATAAGCTGCCATGTTCCGGCATTTTCCATTGGAAAGAATGTAGTGATATAGAGTTTGCAGAACAAGAGGCTGAAGAGCACTCCTGCAACGGTACCGGCTACTGTCATCACGAGATTCTCGACGAGGAACTGCCCGAGAATGTCGCGACGTGTGGCTCCGAGGGCGCGGCGCACCCCGATCTCTGAGACGCGACGACGCAGACGGCTCCTGGTCATACTGCTGATGTTCATGGCGGGGAGCAGCAGAAGCACGGCATAAATATACCATGTGCCCATCCTGGCGCTGTCCGGGTCCGGATCATTGTTGTTGCCGTTATTGCCTATGTATTCGGCCAGCGTGAAGGGTTCCTGATGATAGATGAGGCTGCTCCCCTCCTCGCCAAGCTTCTTGTTTAACCGCTCATAGCGGGCCTTTACCTCTCTCTTCACCAGCGGGATAACTTCTTTAGATTCCAGTTCCATCAGAGGAGTCGTATTTCCGACAAATTCGCTGTACTCGTTCGGAGTATCCTTCCGGTAAGGAACCCAGACGTCGGAATGGGCGAATGTGAAGAAGGGACTCACATCCTCGACCACTCCAGTCACCCTGTATGGAAGCTGGTTTATATAAATGGTGCGTCCCCGGACCTCGTCATCATTGAAAAGTTCGCGGGCATCGCAATCACCGCCACGCGGCTTCCGCTCTCCACATCGCCGGCGGTGAAGGGATGTCCGGACTGGAATCTGATGCCGAACATCTTCCAGTAAACGTCATCCACTCCTCTGACACTCATCTCGGTCACTATCCGGCCGTCTGAGCCTACATCCTTCGTCTCCGGAGCATTGGTGAAGGACAGATATTTTATACCCTTGACTTTAGAGTATAATTTTTTAACGCCCGTGTCAGAAAGCAGACTGGATATAGATCCGTTTTCAAAATGAAGATCCACACCGAAGCCCACCATCATGCGGTCACGATTGTCTTCGGGAGGGGCCGGTACGAAACTGACACGGTCCACCGTGAAAAGCACCATCACCATGAATATGGCGAGGGCGGTCCCGCCCACCGAGATCCACATTACCAGCGGCTGATGGCGCATATCTGACTGAAATATCTTCTCATATTCTGTTTGTTCGTCTTATAGGTTTCATTCAAATTATCTGGCGCCCATCGAGGAAATGAATCACACGGTCGGTTTTCGACGCCTGTTCCTCGTTATGAGTCACCATCACGATGGTGCGTCCGTCGGCACGGTTCAGCTCATGCAGGAGAGCCATCACCTCGGCACCCATGCGAGAGTCGAGGTTTCCCGTCGGCTCGTCGGCGAGGATTATTCGAGGGTCACCCACGATGGCGCGTGCGATCGCCACCCTCTGACACTGGCCGCCCGAAATCTGCGACGGAAAATGCTTCATGCGGTGACTCATGCCAAGCCGTTCCAAAACCTCCCTGACGCGGCGGTCACACTCTGCGGCCGAGACCCCGGCACGGTATATCAGCGGCAATGCCACATTGTCGGCCACATTGAGCGACGGTATCAGATGAAAGCTCTGAAACACAAATCCGATGTTGCGGTTACGGAATTCAGACATCCCGGAATCCTTCATCCCGGCAGTGGAGCTGCCGAGCAGGTCCACTGTCCCTTTGGTGGGATTGTCAAGAAGTCCGATCAGATTGAGCAGCGTGGACTTGCCACATCCCGACGGACCCATAACGCTTACAAATTCCCCCTCCTCCACCGTAAGGTTCACGTTCTCAAGCGCCACCGTCTCGATCTCTTTTGTACGGTAGATTTTCTCCACCCCTTCAAGTTTTATCACATCCATAGCTATATGCTTATGATTTAAACAGTTGATTTTAATTCACTATTTGTTTTTGATTTTTATATGTCGGCTGTTTTTAAAATCTTTCGGATCGTCGGCAAGTATTCTCTCGCCCTCTTCAAGTCCGGCTACCACCTCGACGGCATCGAAGCTGCTGTCGCCAAGTTTTACCGTCCGGAGTTCATATTCGTTCTCTTCCGTCCCGACATACATCAGATATTGTCCTTTTCCCTTATAATAGTTTCCGTTGGGAATATATAGCACATCGGGTATGGAGTCGTGGACCACTCCCAGTTCGCAGCGGCGTCCGGAGCGCAGATGTGAATCGGCATCGTTGTCGAGCGTTACGGTGAAGCGCACCACCCCTCCCGACGCAAGGGGAACAATGTTGGCCACCCTTCCACGGATAAGCGCACGGCCTATCCTGACATTTACCGCCGCACCTATCCCTAATTTGTCGGCATCTGCCTCAGGCATCTCTCCTTCGATGCGGAATCTGGACAAATCGGAAATCACGGCTATCTTCTCTCCCTGGCTGACAGTGGATCCTATCTTGGTATTTAGGTATGTCACAGTGCCCCGGCGCGGGGCGGTGACGCGGGCATTGTCAAGGGTACGCCGCATCTGGGCGAGGTTCTTGTCGAGAATGGAGCGCTCGAGATTACGTCCTTCGGCACTGGCCCGGTGCGTCTTGCGCAGATTGTCAAGCTGACTGCGCAGCTGGTCGAGTTCGAGGCGCGATATGCGCCATGCCAGCTCTGCCTGGCGGATTCTGTCACCAGTGCCGCTCCCGATGCTGTCGAGTTTCCGTTCGTTCTCCATCTCGACCCGGAGCCGCTCCGTCTGGATCTCCTTGCTCTTTATCTTCATCTCGAGACTCCCGCGCTCGGTACTCTCCCCGAGCCGTCCCCGTTCCTCCTCGGAAATCTTGATCGATCGTTCGTCCGAAAGTTTCTCGTATGCCACGCGCTCGCTGTATGTGTCGAGCACAAGAAGCGCTGTCCCCGCTTCCACCACGTCCCCTTCGCGGACGCACGCCTCCATTATAACCGAGGTCACCGGAGAAACCATGATTTCCTCGTAGACCGGCACGATAAGCCCGGACGCCACCGCGGCAGTCTCTATGCTGCCGCGCTTCACGATCCCGGGAGTGACATCTGATTCATTGTAAGTCTTGCCGCCGGTGAATATAAGCGCCGCGGCCACGCCTGCCAGAACCAATACCGGAGCTGCGACAGACAGCGCCATCCGCAGTCGCCGCTTCCTTTTTGCCTCTTTAGATATTTCTCTGTCCATGCCAATGGCCTTACAATATTTGTTCCAATTTGGCATTTATCTGATTATGCGCATATTAGCATCAGGCCACCTTGTCCGATTCCGTACAGTTGGTACTTATTCGGACACCTCTCTGTACAATCGGCCCGTACAGAAAGTCCGTAAATCCTCTCAACCGTTGCATCCCGCATCCGCTGCCACTATTTTAATTCATAGCTAAACAGCTTATTGCAACTTTGCCAGAAAAGACAGACCTTCTTTACTTGTTGATATTACCAAACATTCTTGACCAACACCGAACCATTCCTCTAAAGAAAAAATCATTTCTTTATATTGCAGCCTGGGAATCTCAGGATTTTTATCTAAATTTACAGAGTGATTGATGACGCTCTCACAGAAGATATTCAACTCGGCTACGGAAGTAATGTCGCAGAGCGTCACTTGATCGCGACATGAACCCGCAGCCGATGTTTTTATATGATTATGAATGACGAAATTGTAATATACAAATCCGAGGATGGCATAATAAAGGTAGATGTACTTTTTGCCGATGAAACCGTTTGGTTGACACAGAGACAAATGAGCGAATTGTTTCAACGGGATATAAGTGTTATCTCCCGCCATATCAGCAATGTATTCCAAGAAGGAGAACTTGACGAAGAAAGGAATTTGCATTTTTTGCAAATTCCAAATTCCGACAAGCCCGTCAGATATTACAGCCTTGATGTTATTATATCCGTAGGTTATAGAATTAAATCCCAACAAGGCACACAATTCCGGATTTGGGCTACCCAAAGGCTTAGAGATTATATAGTCAAGGGTTTTGCCCTTAATGACGAGCGTTTCAAGAGCGGTAGTTCCATGAACTACTTTAAGGAACTTCTTGACCGTATCCGTGAAATAAGAGTAGAAGAAAAAGTTTTCTATCAACAAATCAAGGATATATACAAGACGAGCTACGATTATGACCCTAAATCCGAGTTGACCGACAAATTCTTCAAGGAAGTACAAAACAAACTTCTTTGGGCAGTAAGTGGTCAGACAGCGGCTCAACTTATATATTATCGGGCAAATCACTGTCTCCCCAATATGGGGTTGAAATCTACCTCCAAACCCGGCAAAGTAAGAAAATGCGACATTACCACCGGAAAAAACTATCTTAACGAGACTGAGTTGCAGAATTTGAAACTCATAGTCGAGCAATACCTCGCCTTTGCCGAGACGCAAGCCCTCAATCACCGCAAGATGTATATGAAGGATTGGATTGACAAACTCCGTCTTATTCTTCAAATGAATGGTCATAATATTCTTGAAACAGCAGGAAAAATTCGTCATGAACTTGCTGTGGCAAAAGCCGAGAAAGAATACGCCCTTTACATCGAGGAACAGAAACAGCTTGCTCAACTTGAAAGTATAAAGGAACTTGATCGAGACTTAAAAAGGCTTCAATCCAAGAAATGATGTAGTCAAGACTTAATATTACAGTACACTGACATTCAACATTTAAATTTACACAAACCTTTGTCTTATTTTTAAGTCTCGTGCAAAATCACTAAATTTGCATTGGTTTATTCTTTATATGTTATTATGGCTGATTTGAATCATTTAAAAGTGGTTCTTGCAGAGGAAAAGAGAACCAGTGTTTGGTTAGCAGAACAATTGGGTGTCAATCGCACCACTGTTTCTAAATGGTGTACTAATACCAACCAGCCTGACTTGAACACCTTGGCAAAGATTGCGGAGTTGCTTCGTGTAGATATATCGTATCTCCTTAATAAAAGAATGCTATGAAAAAGTTCGATTCAAATGAATCTGACGCGGAATCAAATGGCTATGAAAATGGCTATAAAAACGGCCAACCATAACAAATCCCACCTAATCCAATCCAATCAAAACCAATCGACGCTTTACTCGCAACCATTTGAGTATCAGAATTCATAAATTTGCAAACATCTAATAATCAAAGGAAAGCCCGCATTCGATGCGGGCTTTCCACGATTCCACTATAAACTATATCTAACTAAACTTACCATGCTCAAACTTTCTCGCGAAACCTTGGACATTCTATCCATATTGCTTTGTATCTTTAAAACAATGCCAATGATGCCCGGTTAACTTTTTTCACCTATTTTACACCCATTTAATATCTTTTTACCATGAACGATGATTTGCAGCATATCCTTAACATTTCAATGCCTTCAGGAAACCCGACATCCTGCGCTCCGCAGTTAGTCGGGGATTATGTCCATCGCCGTTTTTCTCGCCGCAAGCCTTCTGCGGATATTGCGGACGAGTGCGAGCCCGAGAAGCGGTAACGCCACTCCAGCGACTGTGTAGAGAATCCAGAATAAGTCTTCGTGGTTACGGTAGTGTATCACCATGTGACATCCTATCTGGGCCGGATCAAGTCCGTACCACCATATTTTCAGGGCACTCACCGGCTTGAACGATATTATGTGGAAGATGAAGATGTACAGCGTGTTGTTCCCGATATGCACAAGCGTGCGCCTGATGATCCCCGCAGAGGAATCTACCAATACAGATATATGGTGGGTAAGGAGAAATCCGGCAATCCCGGTCAGCGGCAGTGTGAGCACATCGCGGAGCTGCCCCCTGTTGTTCATGCCGCAGAAATGGTTTGCGGCCGCCACGCACAGGATGGCAAGACATATCAGAGAGAGCCACCATCTATCTTTTATTGCCGGTTCGAAGCGGCGGTAAAGCACGCCGGTTCCGAAGAAAAACATACCCCATATTTCTCTCAGTCCACCGTTTGGGATAACAGGTATTTTAAGCCCGCAGCCGAGACGGAACGCCTGGAATGCAAGGGCGGCAACACAGATTGCGGACACAGTGATTTCAGGACGCCATCCAGCTTTGGAATCAAGCAAACGATATATCACAAGGAATAGGATACTTGCCACAAGAAGTCCGCGGAAGAACCAGAACGCACCCGCCATAAACTCATCGTAACCGCTCATCGAGGTAAATATCAGAATGAGTCTTTGCACGAAATCCGAGGGCGAATATGGATGTGTCACCCCACCCTGCCAGTTGCCGTACTGCTCGTTTAGTATCCCGAAATGAAAGAAGACATTATGCAGCACAAGGAAAAAAAGACTCCATTTCACGAAAGGCACATAAAGTCCTTTGAACCTTTTCGCGCAAAACGCCCAAGGGTCGGCAAGATATTTCCGCGAAAAGAAATAACCTGCCGTTATGAAGAAGAGCGGCATGTGGAACACATAGATGAAGTTAGAGAGAATGGTCGGGAGTTCGGCATGTCCTGCCACCATCAATATGATTGCGATTCCCTTGCAGATGGAAATCACGGTGTTTCGAGGAGCTGCCGCCACCGCATTTAAAGTCGTCATGATAAGTTTTATTGTTAATGGATATGGTGAGACCTTTGCTTGTTTTGTCATCGCAAGCGATACGTCACAGTTGTAAAAACAAAGCGCGGAGAGATGGTCTTATCTCCCCGCGCCAGGTTTATTCAGACCGCCACATATCAAAGCAGTGGTCAGATTTGTCAATAGGGTGCGTCAGTTCGCTTCCACAGTCTCTACATCGAGAATCTCCTCGGGACTGTCAGTGAGCTGCAGACTGGCGAGCTCGTCTTTGTTGGCCACGATCAGCTTCTGGTACTCACGTAGGCCGGTTCCGGCGGGAATGAGGTGTCCGCAGATCACGTTCTCTTTCATACCCTCGAGCGTGTCGCTCTTGCCGTTGATGGCAGCTTCGTTGAGCACCTTGGTTGTCTCCTGGAAGGATGCCGCGGAGATGAAGCTTGACGTCTGGAGCGCGGCGCGAGTGATTCCCTGCAGAATCTGTTCCGAGGTGGCGGGCACAGCGTCGCGTACCGTCATTATCTTCTTGTCGTTGCGCTTGAGCACAGAATTCTCATCGCGAAGCTTGCGCTGCGTTATGATCTGACCCTTGAGGTAAGTGGTGCTGTCACCGGCGTCGATGATATACTTCTTACCCCAGATATAGTCGTTCTCCTCCATGAACTCGCGCTTGTCGACCACCTGCTGCTCGAGGAAGCGTGTGTCGCCGGGATCGAGGATGTTGACCTTGCGCATCATCTGGCGGACAATCACCTCGAAGTGCTTGTCGTTGATCTTCACACCCTGCATGCGGTAGACGTCCTGAACCTCGTTGACGATATATTCCTGCACGGCAGTGGGACCCTTGATGTTGAGGATATCGGAAGGAGTGATGGCTCCGTCGGAAAGAGGCGTTCCGGCACGCACATAGTCGTTTTCCTGAACAAGGATCTGCTTGGAGAGAGGCACAAGGTACTTCTTCTCTTCGCCGAGTTTGCTCGTGACTGAAATCTCGCGGTTACCTCGCTTGATCTTGCCGAACGACACCTCTCCGTCGATTTCCGACACGACGGCGGGGTTCGACGGATTACGCGCCTCGAAGAGCTCGGTGACACGGGGAAGACCGCCGGTGATGTCACCCGCGGAACCTGCGGAACGGGGAATCTTCACAAACACCTGTCCGGGCGTAAGCGTATCGCCCTCGTCAATGAGGAGATGCGCGCCTACGGGGAGGGAATAGGAGCGGATAAGCTCGCCATCTTCATTATATAGCTGCGCGGAAGGCACTTTTGTGCGGTCCTTGGACTCTATCATGATTTTCTCGTGGAGATTGGTGGAGTCATCGCCCTCCACACGGAAGGTGACGCCTTCCTCCACATTCTCGAAACGCACCTTACCGCCCTCTTCCGCGATAATCACGGCGTTGAAGGGGTCCCATTCGCAGATCATCGTATCCTTGGACACAATCGAGCCGGGCTTGCAGTAGAGACGCGAGCCGTAGGGAATATTCGCCGTCATGAGTACGATTCCGGAGTTGGGCTCCACAATTCTCATCTCGGCCATACGACCCACAACGATGTCGACATTGTCGGAGTCCTTGACAGTACGGAGTTCGTCGATTTCGAGACGTCCTTCGTGGCGGGTGGTCACGTCCTTGACAGCGGCCACGTTACCTGCGACACCACCGACGTGGAACGTACGGAGTGTAAGCTGTGTACCGGGCTCGCCGATGGACTGGGCGGCAATCACGCCCACAGCCTCTCCCTTCTGCACCATACGGTGATTCGAGAGATTTCGGCCGTAGCATTTCGCGCAGACACCCTTTTTCGATTCGCAGGTGAGAACTGACCTGATCTCGACGGACTCGATCGGAGACTGCTCGATACGGTCGGCGATGGCCTCGGTGATTTCCTCGCCGGCATGGACGATGATCTCATCGGGATTGTAGGGATCCACCACGTCGTGGACCGACACACGGCCGAGTATGCGCTCCTTGAGGGAAGCGACAATTTCCTCGTTGTTCTTGATCTCGGTGCAGACGAGTCCGCGGAGAGTTCCGCAGTCCTCCTCCGTAATGATGACATCGTGGGCCACATCGACAAGACGACGCGTTAGATAACCTGCATCGGCAGTCTTAAGGGCGGTATCGGCGAGACCCTTGCGGGCACCGTGGGTGGAGATGAAGTACTCAAGCACCGACAGACCCTCCTTGAAGTTCGCAAGAATCGGGTTCTCGATGATCTGACCACCTTCGGCACCGCTCTTCTGAGGTTTCGCCATAAGACCACGCATACCGGAGAGCTGACGGATCTGGTCTCTGGAACCTCGGGCTCCTGAGTCGAGCATCATGTAGACAGAGTTGAATCCCTGCTGGTCCTCCTCCATCTGCTTCATGAGCGTTCCGGCAAGACGGTCGTTGACCCGGGTCCATATTTCGATAACCTGGTTATAACGGTCGTTGGCCGTGATGAAACCCATCGCGTAGTTATTGAGCACTTCCTCTACCTGAGCATGGCCCTGAGCCACATATTCCTCTTTCTCCTTGGGAATGATCACATCGCCGAGGTTGAAGCTCAGGCCTCCCTGGAAGGCCATCTTGTAGCCGAGGTTCTTGATGTCGTCGAGGAACTGCGCCGAACGTGTCACACCGCACGCCTTGATCACCTTGCCGATGATAGTACGGAGCGACTTCTTGGAGATAATCTCGTTGACATATCCGATCTCACCGGGAACGTACTGATTGAAAAGTACGCGTCCTACGGAAGTGTTCTCGCAAAGATGGCGCACTCGGTTGCCTTCGCCGTCTACATCGTCCACCATAATCGTGACCGGAGCGTGGAGAGTGACGCGACCCTCGTTGTAGGCGATCTCCGCCTCTTCAGGACCGTAGAACACAGTTCCCTCTCCCATATCGCCCTTGCGGAGCTTGGTGATATAATAAAGTCCGAGCACCATGTCCTGGGAAGGCACGGTGATAGGAGCGCCGTTGGCGGGGTTCAGGATGTTGTGGGCACCTAGCATAAGCATCTGGGCCTCGAGCACAGCCTCGTTGCTGAGAGGAAGATGGACCGCCATCTGGTCACCGTCAAAGTCAGCGTTGAAGGCCGTACATGCCAGCGGGTGAAGCTGGATGGCCTTTCCTTCGATCATCTTCGGCTGGAACGCCTGGATACCGAGACGGTGAAGCGTCGGGGCACGGTTAAGAAGAACCGGGTGCC
>OFHP01000738.1_pt1 | contig 18398 bp, 15 predicted proteins | sample 1521651 | NCBI WGS metagenome assembly OFHP01 (sample SAMEA3504105, study PRJEB24116) | mouse gut metagenome | biome: mouse gut; feature: mouse-associated habitat; material: faeces | place: Denmark | collected 2011 | reverse complement strand
TCGCATTGCGGCCGTTTTGCTCCGCAAAATCGGCCGTTGGATGCCGCAATATGCACACATTTCCTGCCATCCATCTCATTACCGGATGACCACCATGAATGATTTTCCCTTCCATAAGCAGTCTGTAAAATTCCTTAGTAGGAGCAGACATAGAAGCAAATCCCTGTCCAAACGGAACCATTGTAAGTCCGTTATCCTCAAGGTTCTGAATAACATGAGTCGCATTCCACCTATCTACTGCGATTTCTAAAATGTGATACTTCTCTGATAAATCCATAATGAACTTCTCAATGAAATCGTAATGGATTACATTTCCCTCAGTGGACATGATGTAACCCTGCTTCTCCCAGATATCATAAGGAACAGAATTGGCTTTCACCCTTTTTGGTATTGTTTCCTCTGGAATCCAGAAGTACGGCAAGAGCACAAACTTTTCATCCTCATCCCTCGGTGGAAATATCAGCACCAGGGCCGTAATATCTCCTGTACTTGAAAGGTCAAGTCCGGCATAACAATCTCTCCCTTCAAGTGATGCCATATCTATCGGTTCATTTCCCCTCATATAAATCGCATCAGGAATCCAGGCAACAGTTGAACTAACCCACATATTACAGCGAAGCCACTTAAATGTAATTTCATCAGCCGGATTCTGCTTTGCTTCCCTATATGCATCTCTCAATCTCTCAACATCAACTGTATATCCAAGAGAAGGATTTACCTTATACCAGTTTGCTTCATCCTCCCAATCCTCATCATCCTTAAGACCATAAACCACAGGATAAAAAGTCGGATCCACACGCCGACCTTCTAAAATATCCACTGCTTTAGTATGAAGCTCATATGCAATGGAATGTCTGTCATTTCCAGCAGTCGTAATTATAAAGTGAAGCGGATTCTGTCTCGCGTCCGATGAACCCTTTGTTAGTACATCGTATAACTGGCGATTTGGCTGAGTATGAATTTCATCAAATACCAAGCCACTTACTGAAAATCCATGCTTCCCACCAACCTCTGCGGACAGTACCTGGTAATAACCGGCATTGCCATAGTTGACAATTCGCTTTGTAGCTCCCATCAATTTAGAACGCTTCATCAGCGCAGGCGACATCTCAACCATCTGCTTTGCTACATCAAATACTATAGAAGCCTGCTGCCTATCTGCAGCTGCGCCATATACCTCTGCTGAAGGTTCGTTATCTGCATACAATAAATAAAGAGCGATAGCTGCTGCCAATTCACTCTTACCTACTTTCTTACATATTTCTACAAATGCAATACGGAACTGTCTGTTCCCATCAGGTTTTACAATTCCGAAAATATCTCGTATCAATTGCTCCTGCCAGGGCAATAACCAGAATGGTGTTCCAGCCCACTTACCTTTTGTATGGCAGAGATTCTCAATAAAAGTAACCGCCCTATCTGCTTTCTTCTTATCATAATGAGAAGTCGGAAGCATAAACTTTGAAGGTTTATAATTCTTAAGCTTTGGATATCCCTTTGGTCTTGGTTCCTTTGCCATTATGAATCACCCCCAAGTAATGCCTCCATCTCATCTTCAGGTTCCTTACCCTTAGCATTACCAGCCACAATACGTGATCTGGATGACGGCGTGAGTCCAAACTCAGATGCTGCCTGCAGCATCAACTTCTGATTTGTATTTGCAATACCAACCCAAGGTGTCTGTTGCTGATATCCTTTATCAGTCTCAAAGGTAGAACCCTCCGAAGTAATATGCTCCTGCGCTTCCTTCCATCTAGCATAAGACTGACAATATGCAGCAAATGCCGCCATATCCACTTCTGTAAGAACCCCCATCTGATTCATCAAATCTGCAAGACGCTCCCACTCTTTCTTAGCCTCAGCCAATAACCATTCCGGACACTCAGGCATTCCCTTTGCCGGAATTGGCTCTTTCGTATTCAATTTTCTCTTTCCAGGATTACCTTCCAGCTTCTTTATCGCTGTAGGCTTTGGCTTTCTTCCTGCCATGGTCATACCCCTTCCATCATTATTTCGACTTGACCTGTACTTGACCTGTACTTGCACAGTACACGCGGGCAAGTTATCATATTCTATTTTTATGCATTATAAAAGCGCCTGCATTTCTACAAGCGCTCCATTTACATCATGTTTTATTTACAATTACAAATATCCAATTGATTCTTTGCATGCTTCACACATGTTTTCCAAAGCTTCATACCAAAATAATCCACAAGAAATTCCGGGAAAGCACTGATAATAAACACTTTATTATTGCCTGCTAAAGCCTGTTCACACATAAAGATATCATGTGGATTTGCTTCATCTAAATACTGTTCATAAGAAATAACTTCCGCATTTCCTAACAAGCATGATATTCTCATTGAAAAGACATCAATGATTTCTTTCCATACATCTATATTGTAATCTCTAAAATGCGGATTCAGTGAATTTCTCGAAGATATATTCTTATATTCAGCAAGATCACTAATTTCTACAAAGCAATTATCTCCATTTCCGCATTTACCTGCTTCAAAATCTCGCAATGCTTCAACCATCGGATAACTGATATATAGCTTTCCATTCTCAGTTTCATTGTCAAAGCTTTCAAGCATCTGGTTTATCACATCAACGTCATCTGACTTTCCCAAGTTTGTCTGATGTGCATCATAATCAAAGAAAAGAAACACCTCCGAAAAATCATCCCTTGATAATCCTTCCAATTGTTCTCTGATTTTCTTATTACTTTCCCTTAAGACCTCAATAATATCTGTGTCGAAATCATCCGCCTTGAGTTTCTTCCAAAGCATATAGATATTTTCTCCGGCCGGAAGCGTAATAATTTTAAAATTTCCATGCTTAAAGAACACCTTTGAAATATTATCAATAACCTGTGGTTCTCTGGCCTCTCCTTCAACTATAAACGCCTTATAGTCTTTATCTGCCATTAAACGCACCTGCCTTATACATTTTCTGAAGATTATGAGCCTGACGAAGTTCCTTTTCTGTCAGCTCTGAAATTGCTTTTATGCTATTATTCTCAAGAAGGAAATAGCAATCCGGTCTGAGTAAATCATTGCTCATAAGGTCGGTATTGTGTGTAGTGGTGAATACCTGCACACCTGTAATTCTTCTAAGTCTTTTTTGAACTGACTCTGATAGTTCATAATGGTAAAATGCATCAAACTCATCAATGAAGACAAATGATGCTTTTTCCATTCGGATATACCAATAATAAAATAACGCAAGTGATCTGGTTCCTGTTGAAGCAATCTTGAAGAAGTCAGCATCTTTATTGTCGAAATGACAATATATAGCCTTTCTTCCATCGACCTCGCATCCATATAATTCATAATCGATATCATTTTCTTTTAAGAATTCCTGGAAATCCTTAACCTTGCCACTATTAACGATTCCTTCTGCAATGCTCTCTGATCCGTTCATAAAGCCTTCATATCCACGGCTATCAAGCGAATAGAATAAAAGCATCCTCTCGACAAAATCAATAAACTTCTTAAATACCTGATTCTGAACATTATCTGAAAGAATTGAATTACTATTTACATATTTCACTCTCGAAATCGGGCTTTCATTTCTTATTGATGCATTCAAAGTATCTGATCCCTCAAGCAAAGTAAATCCATCTCTTGTCAGGAAGTCAAAGAAAATGACTTCTTTTCCATCAATAGACAAACTTTCATTCTTTAAGGAATTCACATCCATTTTGCTATACTTATATACAACTTCATGTCCGTCGAACACGAAGGTGTACTCAAACTCTGCAAAAGATTTCCTTCCACTCATATTCAGATAAAAGTCATAGCTTCCCAGGAGTTTTTGCTTTTCAGTCAGATGTGTAATGATATCAAAGATAGCCAAACCAAGATTCGACTTTCCACAACTGTTGATACCATAAATAATTCCCTTCGTTATGCAGCCATTCTCTATTATTTCAGAATTAAAGCTGTAATTACTGGGTGTTCCTATATCTAATGTGATTTTATCCTTAAATCCTTTGAAATTTTCGACACTAAATTTCTTTAACATGATAATCACCTTCCATTTCTTTTTCTTTATTATATGATTATCTGCAAAAAAATTCAAGTCTATCCGTATTTTTTTTACGGCTATTTCGAATTTTTATTTCGAATATTAACCCCCCATCTTCCATTTCGCGATTTTGCACAGAAGAGGGGGCGCCGGTCTTGGAGCCTAAGGGCTGTAGAGATTCAAATACCCCCTACCCTCGCTTTCAAAACTTGTACTCCACATATCTATCTTCCGTCATAGTCTTTACATTATGATGATGCTCACATAAAGGCTGCCAGTTCCCACGATCCCAGAAAAGTTTCCGGTCTCCACGGTGAGGTTTGATATGATCCACGACTGTAGCCATAGTGATATGACCTTCTTCATAACACTTCACACAGAATGGATTGCTTTCTAAGAACTTTCTTCTCTCACGTTGCCACTTGGAACCATACCCACGCTCGCTTGCATATGCTCTGTCATTCTTATGTAATTGCTTGTGCTCATCACAATACATCTGACTGTACGGAATAAGTGCTGCACAGCCAGGATGTTTACACGGCACGTTACTTCTATAAGGCATGTGCTCACTTCCTTCCACTCGAAAACAAGTTTTCTCGTTATCGCGACATTCGTCAAATGCTCCTGCATACCCACAGGGCACCTAGCAGGGCATTTTCCTCATTGTTACCGCGCAAAAAGTTTGCCTATTCGCCCGAAATTCGTGTAATTTGATTTTCGATTCGTGTAAAATGGGCTTGCAAAGCTGGCGAATAAGCGTTAAAATAGCAATTACACGAATGCAGGTCACATTACGCAGTATCCCTTTGGGAAAACCGTATTTTTGAAACGAAACAACACTGAATAACACCAACCAGTACAGATAGTATTATCCAGTCATTTGGTTTTTCATTATAACATATAAGTCAAAAAAAGTACAGACCAAAATCGAACTTTTGTTCTGTACTTTTTTACACCTTATCGGACGGTAGTCCGCCCGCCCCGTCAGGGGCATGTATTACGGGATGCCTGATAGAAAAAGTACAGACAAATTTGAACATTTGTTCTGTACTTTTTGATCTCTTTTTTTATTGTTTGTAAGAAAAAGACCTAAAACATGCTCTGTTTAAGGATATTTACAACAAAAATCACAAATTAGCAAACGCTATCGTTTCCGTTTCCAATTCGGCCGCAACCTTATGATTTACGTCCATGCGGTTTGTGATTTCCGCCATATCTGCTACCAAGTGCTGAGCGCTGCCTGCGACGCCGGAAATACCTGAAGCGCCGTCGTCAATGGCTTTTGAAATTGTATCTATTGACGCTACAATTTCTGCCATCGAGGTCTTCAAATGGTCGGTGTTGTCATTAAACGCAGCCATAACCTGGCGGATATAGGCGGCGTCGTCTTGGTATTGTTGCCCGCCAGCAACGAAAGAAAGAAATTCTTTTAAAATAGATTCCTCAATGTAATTGACAAGACTCTGGGAGCTTTCAGAAAGGTTGTATACGGCATGAGTAACCGTAGAATTAACTTTTTGAATACGGTTTGCTGTCTCGCTGCTGGAAGCTGCAAGCTGACGAATTTCTTCGGCCACTACCGCAAAGCCTTTTCCTGCTTCCCCGGCTCTTGCCGCTTCCACAGAGGCATTTAAGGCAATCAAGTTCGTCTGCGAAGCAATTTCTAAGATCGCATGAGTAAGGCTGTTTACCTGGTCGACGCTACGGCTCCCTTCAATGGCTTCGTTTAGAATATCTAAAATTTCTTTTATTTTGACATTGGTATTATTCAAACTTACTTGTGCAGAATGCCCCATTTCCTCAGCCCGTGTGTTCATTTCGTTGCAGTAGTCAGTAATTTTTGCACATTCCTCAGCCATGCTTTCTGCATCCTGTTGCACATTTTTGGCATTTTGATTGATATGCGAGGCATTGTTTGCTACTTCCTGAATTGTCGCTGACAGTTCTTCGGCAAGAGCGGATAAATCCATAGCGCTTTTGCTGGAAGTACGCGTCCGTGACAAGACCTCGTCAACCACGCTGCTGATGCGTCCAGAACATCCTCGAAGTGTTTCCAAAATATTTTTAATCGGTCTGACGACGGATCTTTGGATAAGGGAAATTGTGATGAATACAAGTATGATAGAGGCAAAAGTGGATGCACTGTTCGTAATCATAGAGCCAAGGTAAACAGAAGAAAGCCGTGCTCTTGCCTCAGTCGTCCGACTGCTGATGGAACTGTCCAAAACAGCGATATCGCTTTCAACTGCGCTGTTGAAAGACGCCACATCGCCATTGGCACAGGCATAAGCATCCTGTGTTTTGCCGGATGCGCTGGCGGATACGAGGAAAACAAGAGAGTGTTTTAACGAATCACAATCAGAAAGCAGCGCCTGATAAGCTTCTCTGTCATCATCGGTAATATAGATTTCGTATTTCGTCAACATATCGTCTAGATTTTTTTCCTCTTCTTTTATATCGTTGACTAGAGTAATCATCGTACTATAATCTGTAGCTACAATATGGGATAGCGCCAATTTATGTATGTTCATCACAGACTGGCGGAGTTTTGCCAGCTGAGTTTTTCCCTCCATATAATTATCTGCAATGTTGGCAGCATTGTCATTGACGTTTTTGATATTGGAAACTGCAAGGAGATTTGAGATCAGCGCTACAATTCCAAGCAAGGCAATGGGTAAAATTAATCGATATTTGATGTTCCATTTTTTCTTCATAATCCCTGTATCCTCCAAATAAAATAGATCTATTCTCTATGGTGCGGTAATCCCTTCTACCATTGTATCAAGCTGTTCCTGTAATTTTTTTGCCCCTGGATTTCCAGAAGCCATATTTGTGGCAAATTCTGACACCGGATCCCAGAAGTTGCTGCCGATGCGCTGTAGACAGGAAAATTGCGACTGTTCAATCAAAGCGGTAATGGCAGGGGAATCCTGGACGCTGGCAGACGCCGCAGCGTTTTTATTTGCAGGGCCCTGACCACGCATATCGAACCGAAGCTGCTGGTTTTCTTCATTGGAAATCCATTCTGCCAGCCGGGACGCCCATGCATACTGTTTGGAATAGGCGTTAACCCCAATTAATTTATAACCAGAAAAAGAGGCCATTTGTATTTGACTGTTTGCGCAGGTATACGTAGGAAGCTTGGCTGCGCCATAATTTGCACCCAGGACCTCTTTCATGGCAACCGCATTCCATACGCCGCTGACTCCGGCAATTACGGAGCCATCCTTAATTCCAGCAAGAAACCCAGACTCTTCCGTGCTCAGAAACGCAGGGCTGCTGGCAATTGCGAGCATGGCGTTGGCAACATCTACCCCTTTGACGTCTCCATCCGTTTTGTTCCAAGTACAGTAATTCGTAATTCCGTCATCGTTTAGTCCCACTTCTAAACCAGTATTGCCAAAGAAAGCGTATACATACCAAGCAGAAGACCAGTCCATGGTAACTCTTTTTTCGTTTTCTGCTGCAATCTGCAGTATGCGGTCAAATGTTTTTACATCTTCCTGATTGAAATATTGCTTGTTATAATAGAGGAAATAGCCATTGTCCGCCGTTAAAGGATAAGCGTACAGATCATCTTCAACAGAAGCAGCTTCTATGGCGCCAGGCAGATTTTCTACTTTCAGTTGGTCGGCATTTTCTATTGGTTCCAAAGCGCCTGCCGCTACCAGGGCATTCAACTGATCGTCTGCAAAAGCAAAGACATCGGCTCCGGCTTCCAAATCTGCCAATAAAGCGTCCTTGCAGCCCGCTTCGCTTTGGGCGGCAAACGTAATATTGAAATTTGCCTCTGCTTTGTATTCTTCCTGAAAACGTTCAATAATTTGCCTTAATAGCGTCTCATCTTCCTCGGCTCCCCAAACGACCAGTTCTACATTCTTGTTATCTGGCAATGGCTTTTCTGGATCAATGTTTTCATTGCCGTTTTGTAATGCAGTGTCAGGATTTGCAATTTTGCCTTCTTCTCTTGATCCGTCACATCCGAACAACGCCGTAGCTAATACAATGATTAGAAACAACATACTTAATCTTTTGCCCATAATGTTCCAACCTCTCATTCTGTTATTTTTATATTAGCATTATATAAAGATTACAGCGTCAAATTTTGACACCATAATCTGCTTTACAAAGTACTGATAATACAGTTTTAGAATATATTCGTTTGATTTTTTAGTTTATTGCAAAATAACTCGTATGTATACAGGATTTCGTATTCAGAGCGCGTCAATCTCATCCATATATTATAGATAAACTAGATATTGCGGCAACCTCGTTATGAACCATGCCGCAAGATTATTTTTTATTTCTGATGATATTATATCGACTTGCCTATTTTTATTCAATCTTTTTTGTGGTTTTTCTGTAATTTCAATGAAATTTTCTAAGAATATAAAAAAGGAACTGCCGTATTATTATTGATCGGCAATTCAGGTTTGCTTGCTTGGACGAGCCTATCAACGGTCTCGATCCAAAAAGAATCATCGAAATTAGAAATATCATTACTAAATCTAAATGCTCAAAAAACATTGAAAGAAATTCTATTTTATGTTAGTATGTTACTCGGGAAATATAGTTCTCCCATTGGAATCCTAGACTGCTTTCTAAGCTGATGACTTCTGCAAAAACATGCAGAAATTATCAGCTTTTTTATCTTCTAGGATCAAGGTGTCACAAGGTCTAAATTAGCATCCAAGGGAATTTCAGCGCTTGTGACACTCTAATACACACAGGAAGCAACCGATTCAGGCAAGAGTGTTCAGTGGACTTGCGCGCTTTATTCTTTTGCGCAATAATGCAAGGAGGAATTTGTATGTTGACAAGCATAGCAATGATTTTATTATTAGGATTGCTAACAGGCACGATATTCTCTAAATTAAGGCTCCCAAGCCTCTTAGGAATGATTATCGTGGGAATCGTTCTAAGCCCTCATGCGCTTAATCTGATTGACCCATCGCTTTTATACATTTCAGCAGATTTGAGACAGGTTGCATTGATAATTATTTTGACAAGAGCTGGATTATCACTAAATCTCACAGATTTAAAAAAAATTGGCAGACCAGCAATTCTGATGTGCTTTATCCCAGCCTGTGCCGAAATATTGGGGGCAATTATTTTAGCGCCGCTATTACTGGGCGTAACGACATTAGAAGCCGCTATTATTGGCAGCGTGGTTTCCGCGGTATCTCCCGCCGTTATCGTTCCAAGAATGATCAAGCTAATTGACGAGGGATACGGAAGAGAGCGCCACATTCCACAACTTTTGCTGGCAGGAGCCTCCGTAGACGACGTTTTTGTGATTGTAGTATTTACTGCGATAACTTCTTTGGCATCTACAGGCACGGCATCTGCTGGCAGTTTTTTACAAATACCTATTTCTATTTTAACTGGAATTTTAACAGGAGCTTTTACAGGAACGATACTGGCAATATTTTTCAAAAAATTTCATATCAGGGACTCTGTTAAGATTTTGATTCTACTCAGCTTTTCTTTTTTGCTTCTTGAATTACAACGCCGCTTAGAAGAAATCATCCCAATTTCTGGACTTTTGGCTATTATGAGTTTAGGAATTGCCCTAAAGCAACGCTATTCTAAATTAGCCGAACGGTTATCCATAAAATATAATAAGCTTTGGATAGCTGCAGAAATTTTTCTATTTGTACTTGTTGGCGCAACTGTCGACTTAAGATATGCCGCTGCAGCGGGTATTTTTGCAGTTCTGTTTGTTGTGGGAACATTGATATTCAGAATGTCAGGGGTAGCTATATCATTGTTCAAGACAGGACTTACGAAGCACGAGAAATGGTTCTGCATGATAGCATATACGCCAAAAGCCACCGTCCAGGCGGCAATTGGCGCAATACCTCTTACAATGGGATTAAGATGCGGACAAACTGTATTAGCTGTTGCCGTCTTATCTATTCTGATTACTGCCCCTTTCGGGGCAATCTGCATAGATAATCTGCATAAACGATTTCTAAGTACCCAAGAATAAGAGCTTTTCTGTATCAAATGTTGCATGCATGACATCATTTCCCCTCTCAATTCTGCCTCCCTCTGTGCCCGCCCCCTCCAAAGCCGCTACGCCAGCCTCTTCCATGTCCTTGCGTACCTGGATGGTCATAGCCGTTTGCTTTGTCCTCTTCTGGCTGACCCGTCTCAGAGCCGCTTTCTTCACCTGCAGGCTGTTCCGTTGCCTCAGGACTGGTTCCCAGTGCATCCGCAACGGCGTCCATAATGCTATTACTGGAAAATGTGGCGCCGCTGACTGCACTGACATCAAGCGTTTGCTCTGTAAGAATCGCATTAATCACGGCAGATTGCGCTTTTTGAAAAAACTCCTTGTCATCCAAAAATGAAAGCACCGTAATATCTGAAATATATCCGTCCTCCACGGTAACCTGCACCTCTGTAGTTCCCCGAAACCCTTCTCCTATGCCCATGTAAACACCATCTTTGTAATTTCCTCTTTTCGTTTTTTCTATTTTTACTGCAGGCTGTTGCGATACAGTTTCCGTAACAGAAAAGGATGCCAAATTTCCAACAACGACTGTACCGCCAATCGCTGCAGCGGCGGCAGTCCCTGCCATAGCGGCGGCAGGATTTACAGACAGGCTGTCTTTGGGACATATCGCAAGGCACTGCATACACTGAATACATTCCCTGGAGACTACTGCGTCATTTTCGGGTATCTCGATTCCCATGCTGCATGATCTTGTACAAAGTCCACAATTCGTGCAGGAATCACTTTGGCGTCTTATTTTATAGAGCCTCTTTCCAGATACTACAGCAAGCAACGCCCCCAGCGGACACAGATACCGGCAGAAAAAACGCTCCACAAACAAAGAGCCGGCAGCTATTGCTAAAAGCAGCGCAAATCCCACCGTAGGTATAGATGAGGAGACGAGAGAAAAATTTCCTGAAACCAACATCCCAAACACGCCCCAGGGATTCCACGAAGAATCTACAGGCAGAGCCAGTAACCACACGCCTGCCGTTATCAATACAAGGATCACATATTTCAGAAATTTCATTATGTAGTCAAATCGTTTTGGAATCTGTACTTTCTTTAAAATAATCCGTTTTGAAAAAAAGAAAATAAGCTCCTGAATCATTCCAAAAGAGCAGAGAAAGCCACAGAAAAAACGTCCCCATAGCATAGTAATCAAAAATACCATGAAAACAAGGATTATCTGTGGAAACAACCCGTTAAAAGAAAAACTGCCATCCATAAATGCTGTCAGTAAATCTCTTACTGCTGAAAACACCATGATAAACAATCCCGGAAACAGGATAAAAGCGGCAAACTGAATCAGGTGCCGGATCAATTGTGTGAAAAAACCTCGCTTCTTACTCAAAAACAACTACCTCCCAAACATAATTCATTTACTCTTCAAAAAAAATTTCTCTTGCAATCCGCATGTGATCTTTATCTCCCCGCTGCTGCTTATGAAAACAGCCTCTATTCCATGTTTTTCCAAAAGAGGCAGACCGCTTTTCTCACCCAATACGCATATGCCCGTTGCCAGCGCATCCAGCGCCATAGCGCCGTCTCCGACCAAGGTTAGGGACAGCAGCCCTGAATCTGCCGGCCAGCCCGTGCGTGGATCAATGATATGATGGTACCGCCTGCCGTCAAGAAAGAACCCTCGCTCATAAGTGCCGCTGGTTATAACAGCCTTGTTTTGTACCACAATATCAGCCATCGGCTCGCCGTTTTTTTGATATGGGCTTTGAACGCCGATCCTTTGTTCCCTGCCGATGGCAATCACAGTTCCACCAAAATTGACAAGGGCGTTACATACCTTGTATTTCTTGAGAATTCTCAACGCCTCATCAGCCGCATATCCTTTTGCGATGCCCCCAAGATCGATCTGCTGGCCTTTGCGGCGCAAAAATGCAGTGCCTGCTGCCTTATCCAATATCAAATCTGAAAGCCCGATTAGCCTGCGACATTCTATGATATCCGATTTTAACGGAATTTTAGCGGAACGGATCGAGTTTCTCCAGAGTCGGTCCATCGGACCCGACGTAATGTCAAACGCTCCCTGTGTTTCTTTCCCATAAGCTAATGCACGGAAAAGAACAAAAAAAGTATCTTGATGAACAGCCACCGGTTTTATACCTGCCTGCTGATTGATTCTGAAAATATCGCTTCCTGGTTCAAAAAATGAAAAACGCCGATGCAGCTGCAGCGCACGTTCTTTTACCTCTTCTGCTATATCTGGATCAAAATTGCCGTAGAGCGTAACCATGTTGACCGTGCCAAACGCTGGAAAAATTTTTTGTAACACTTTGTCTCTCATATGATTCTCTGATTTATTCAAAACCCTAAGAAAAACCTATTATCAACAGTAACATTGCGAAAAACATAAAGCAACTTGAATAACGGAATCTCAAAAATGATTCATAAGATGATGCTACTTATATTATCAGATAATTATGTATTAGTTGTGTTCAGATTTAAAAAAACGTTGTTAATCGTATTTCAAGTCTACAATCCATCTGATAAGAAAAATATTTTTACATTTTAGTGTCGAACGGTCTTTGCTATACAATAAAACAAGAGGCTGTCGCACTAAGATATCTACTTGTTCAAACGGTTTATATCGCAAAGCAATGTAAACAAATATCTTAGTGCGACAGCCTCGCACCTATCTATGTAAAAATAATTTCTTAAAAATTCTGAATTTGCATTATTGGTTCCTATTTCTCAAAAACAACAAAACCACATTCATAAGGATGATCACAATACATACTTTCTTTCTTTTCCGTGCGGTATAACAAGATTTTCAGTAGAATCAGAAAATCTCCACCACCTGAAAGAATCATGATTTCTGCCAAAAAAAATAACAATAATTGATTTGCGATCACCGCAGCCACTGCCACTCCGCCCCCTAAAACCAAGGTAGGCATAGCAACCCCTAACAGATACTGCCACTTTCTCAATGGCTCTGAGCAAGTGCAGTATGGAGAAAAACTACTCCAAATAAATCCAAAATCAATCGAGCGAAAATGATTTTTTGCAAAAATGCCCCAAGTAATTCCGTGAATTATCTCATGCCCAATCGTTAGGCATAGTATTAGCACAAAGGCTGCTACGACAAATCCTAAAGAAAGCACCTCTAAGTCAAAACCGTTCACATAATCATAGACCCAAAATATGACAGCCAGAAATGGTAACACGCTCAAAGGCCCTAGAACATTCGCTTGTCGAATGTCGATAATCCTATTGATCATTTTATATCCTTTTTGCTGCATTTCTGAGTTTAATTTTTCAAAGTCATCTTTACGTTTCAATTCTTTTTCTGTTAATTTTCTTTTATCTTGATCCATAATTGCCTCCATTCTGTGCGCTTTTCAGCACAAACAGGTAGTTCGGAGCTATCGCACGAATCTATAGATTGTAATTCATGTTAGTGTGACAGCCTCACTTAATTCACTCCAAACTCCGATTTGTGTTTTCAATTATATCATGTTGACTTTTGGCTTACAATCATAAAATGCAGGTCATCACAACTTTCATAATTTTAGTATACAGCCGCACCATGGCTTTCTTTTCCATTTCCGCCATATCCTACTACTTCCTATCGATTCATTTGAGAATGCCTCTTCCTGGCCTTTTGGAAGTACTTAAAATTCTATTCCTATAACGCTAGAATTCATTTATAATTATCAACTGAGAAAACATTAAAATTTGGTATTGACTCTCTCGTAACGTAACGGTTTACGATTAAGCGAAAGGAGGAAAAATGAAAACCATAAAAGACATGTCAAAGATAAGCGGAGCAAGTATAAGAACGTTGAGGTATTATGATGAGATTGGACTACTAAAGCCAACGAAATTAACGCAAGCCGGTTATCGGCTTTATGACGACAAAGCGTTAGAAAAGTTGCAGGAAATTATGTTTTTTAGAGAATTGGAAATTCCATTGATGGACATTAAAGTAATCATCGATAACCCCAATTGTGATAAAGAACAGGCTTTATTCACTCAAAAATCTTTATTGGAGCAGAAACGAAATCGGCTAAATGGGATTATTGAGTTAATCACAGATGTAATGAAAGGAGTCAATACAATGAGTTTTGGAGCATTTGACAATGAGGAAATGCAAAAAATGGTAAACCATGCTTTAGAATGCATGTCAAAGGAAAGCCTTGACGAGCAAGTGCAAAGATACGGAAGCATCGAACAATACAAAGAACACTTGATATCCGGCTTTGCCAATGAGCAGGCTGCCGCAGACTTATTGAAATGGTATGGCAGCAAAGAAAAAGCAATAGAAGCAGTGATGCAGTCAACCGGGAATGCCGAAGAAATAAAGCAGGAACAAGCAGAAAATTCTAAAATCTACAAACAATTTATGGCGGCAAAAGAAGCTGACAATATGAATATGGCACATTCCGCTGTTGAAATGCTTGCCGAGAATTATAAGACAATGTTTGCGCTTGATAATGCGAGAAATATCCTGCTCGACCTGGCAAAGGAATATTTACAAAATGTGAAACTTGCAGAGGCAACCGATAGACAATTTGGAAAAGGCTGTTCTAAATACGTCGCACATGCGATTCAACATTATTATGGCGTATAATATGTGTCAAAACGCAAGAATGGATTGTTTTCTTCACTCAATGCAGGCTGAAACGCCATGTAACGGCATTTCTGATGCTGCTCGCCATCCAACAGAAAGGTAAATCCCATTACACATTTCGGATTACAGTCGTAAGGATTGACAAGCCGTTTGCAGACAGACGCTTTCTTTATTTCCTTTTTAACCTTTTCGGGCAGTGTGTCAAGAAAGCTGTGGTATTCCTGAATATGTTCGGGATAAATGCGCAGCTTCATCCCCGTTTTTCGGGATACGAATGTTGCCAAAGTCCTTTTGCCGCTGTTTGACACATAGGACACAACATAACCGCTTTTTTGCAATTTCATGTCGCACTTACAGCCGTTCCCTGTCAGATACTCGTTAATTTGGCTTACAAAGCTACGAAAACGCTCATCAACTGTTTCCATAAACATATTAAATTTCTCGTCCATAAGTCCCTTAGCTATCCCCTTTTCTTTACCACGGGTATCCATACCTCATATTGTGCGTTCTGTGGATCTGGGTTTAAGTAAACCTCAATATCGGGGGCGTTGGCATATTCATATCCAGAGGTCGGAAGCCACTCTGTTATAATCCGCTGCTCCAATTCCTGTATCGACTGGTTTGTACCTGTTCCAGAAAAGACTGCCCAAGTAGACGCAGGCACGGTATAGTCTTCAAATTCATTGCTTATTTTTGTACTGGAAACAGCAATAAAATACTTCCATTGTTCCTCGTCATTGCAGGCGCTCACGCCTAAAAGTGCCTTTAATGGCGTATCCATCATTGATGCCAATTTCTGTATGGTTCCATTTACAGACGCCTCCTGCCACATCTTAGGCACAACCATAAAGTTATTTTCGATTTCCTTATCAAGCGGCGCAGATACGCCAATGATGCGGAAAGCCTCTTTTGTCTCGATTCTATAATTCATTTCTGTCGCTCCTTTTACAGCAATTCTAAACACAATGGGGGAAAAAGTTTTCACGGATACGCCTTCGTCTTTCACGGACGATGGGGCTATCCCGTGAAAAGACTGGAACGCCCTGTTAAATGCAGTCGGGGAGCGATAGCCGTACTTATCTGCAATATCAATAATTCGTTCATCTCCACCCTGCAAGTCCACCGCCGCCAAAGACATTTTTCTTCTTCGGATATATTCTGCCAGAGTGATGCCCGCCATATAAGTAAACATCCTCTGATAGTGATAGGTGGAACAGCAGGCGATCCGCCCAAGCTGTTCATAGTCAATTTCGCCTGTCAAATGTTCCTCAATATAATTCATGCTTTGGTTTAATCTTTCTACCCATTCCATGAGATACCTCCTTATCCGCACATATCGTACTTTATAGAAATAAATTCGTCTTTATTATTATAAGGTTTATTCTTAGAATTTTCCTCTCTATACTTGCACAAAAAAGAGAGGTGGTTTCTCAATAATTGATATTTGCCTTCCTGGCTTGGCTGTATAAGTCACGAGTAGACAGCGTATAGCTTTTTCCATCCTTGATAAAATGTGTCCCACACTGCCGAAACTCAAAACGTACCTTGCGGGTGATACATTGCTCCCTTATGGAAAGCACCCACGCATAGTCAAGCGGTCTGGCGTTTCTGTCTGATTCGCCGCCAACTACGACTAATTCAATGTTATCAAGATAAGCGGCAAGGTTTATTTCCTCAATCAATGGCTGGCAGATAATATATTTATGTTTGATAGGCAGTTTGCCGAGAATGGAAAGCCTGTAATCAGCCCTGTCTTGGTTTTCTACTGTGCAGCCAACTGTAACATTTTCATATCCGTAGAAAAGCAGAGGTACACGATCTGCCCCGATTTGATTTTGTATTCTCCCGATTTATTTTTAGCAACAGGAGCATAAAAGTTATTCGTCTTTACAATATTGTTCGCATCAATGCCTGCATCCCTCGCTATGTTTATGGCAACCACGCCACGGATTCCACATTGCCATATTTATACCCTCACAGTTTTGCAGACCGGGCAGAAGAGCCATTTTATTTTTTTCATTGTAAACCTCATTTCTTGCAATTAGAAAAATGCAAATACGATAAAATACTGATAGGGCAAAAATATAAACACCAAAATTCCAATACCGCTACGCCTATCCATGTTGGACTAGCCGATTTGAACAATCCAAGTATCGGAGCCATCATGCAAGATATAAAAAACACACCGTGTACCATGAGCAGAGATTTTAACCATCGGTCTGCTTTCGTCCTTGATGTCACTGTCAATCCTGCAAAAAAAGCAGCTAATGACATGACGGCATAGCCCAGCAGGTCATAGTTGAACATCAATCCGCATTGCTGAAAGTCAAGAAGCATGGCAGCTTGCTGTGTCAATTCATTTAGTCGGACAGTCGTTAGCTGTGCAAAATAGACTAGTAATATGATGGCTGTATAGATGGAACAAAAAGCCACCGAAACATAGCCCGCTAATTTTGCTCCCTTTTCGGCAAAATAAGCATATCCGCACATCATTGTCACAAAACTAAACGCAATGAACATAGAAAAGAAGTAACTGCCATAATCAAATCTAAATAGCATAGACAGAGCAAAGCAGATAACCGCAATGAAATTAACAACAGAACTGTACGCTCCTATTTTCCTATTCATCAATTTGCACCATCCTTTCAAAAAGAATATCGACCAATTTACTAATATATGCAGCTCCGTCCTTGGTTTTCGTAAAATGATATCCAAATTAATTGTTTGACTGTTTGACTTCCTCAAAATGCCGTCTGTATTGCGGTAGTAAGAATAAATGCAAACATAGATTTATCCTCGTTGGACATGCCATTCTTCCTCCAGATAAAATATTCACTCTACATCTTTTGTCTGCTGTCTTAAATGCAATTTTAAGTTTTATCCTTGTATGAGTTCATTGATTACGTAAATCCTGCAAGTTGAAAGCTGGCTGAAAATAGGCTTATGCAGAAGTGCATAGAGAAGCGGAAAGGTTGGTTTAGGCTCCCAACGATGAAGTCAATAGAGAAAAAAGATCAGAGAAATTAAATGTCAGAGGATTTCAAGAGTAAAATTTACGACCAAATAAAAAAACACGCTCGTAATCAAAAAGCAACATCAAAAGCGCTTTTCATTTTGCAAAGTGCTTTTTGATGGGAAAATATATACTTTATGCCTGGAAGCCTGCCAACCCCTTTACCAGATGGCACTTGCTTGCATTATGATATAAAAAACTTGCTTCAAACGTACTTGCGAACCAAGTCTTGATTAATATTTAAAATACTTTGAGGGCTATAAAAGTTGGTCTGTATCAGAGGGTATATATTGCAGAATATCCTGTACCTGGCAATTTAGAAGCCTGCATAAATCGTTGATAGTTTTTGTGGAAATATCTTTATTATGTTTTAGCCGGTGCAAAGTGCTGTTTGACAAATGATATTTATTGGTAAGCGTATACCAGTTTTCCGTTGATTCTTTCAAAGTTTCCCAAAATGGAGAGTAATCAATCATGATACTACCTCATTACAAAAAAATATAATTTAATATAAATATGATAAAAGATATTTTTACACTTGAATATCTTCGTTAAAAAGAATATAATGGGCATGGAGCGAACAAGAAATGTGAGGTGATGTATTTAGGAAAAATGATAATAAAAATTCTCAATCACGGGCTGAATGTGTTATGGTAAGAATTAAACATTTTATGGTTTCAATGTTTGTTGCCAGTGATTATCGTCAGTTATCACTAGTGTGCTGACACATTTATATTCAGGCAAACCTCCTTGCCCGATTGCCCATC
>OFHP01000727.1_pt1 | contig 18647 bp, 17 predicted proteins | sample 1521651 | NCBI WGS metagenome assembly OFHP01 (sample SAMEA3504105, study PRJEB24116) | mouse gut metagenome | biome: mouse gut; feature: mouse-associated habitat; material: faeces | place: Denmark | collected 2011 | reverse complement strand
AATCTATGCTCCTGCCGATACATATCTATTTTTATCCCTATCTGGTTTAACCCATGTATTGTAATCCTACAAGTCCAATCTTCGCCCAAAGTATTCCCACTTGTAATCCCAACAACAATATGTTATACTGGCAATACAAAAGGGAAAACAACCGCCCACAAAGTGGTTGACCTCCCGGTTTAGGTATATAAGCCTACCTGAGTACGGTCAAGTAAACAAGGCAGGCTTATTTATTTGCGCTTTTCCCTACTATCTAAGTAGGCAAGCAACGCCATCAGGAAATTACCAGCTAAAAACAATAAGCTTAAAATACGGTATGTATCCATCTGCGCCACCTCCCTCTTTCCTTATTTCCCCGAAAGGATAATGCCGACTGGCATAACGGCGATTGCCGCTTTCGAAAGCCGGGAGGCTGCCACCTTGCAACGCGATTGTTTCCTTGTCCACTATTCTACTACATTCTGATTCCCCTAACAATGATTTGGCGTGTGACACTTAGTCCAATCTTCGCCCAAAGTCACGGAAAAGGGAAGCCGGTAGAGATGGAAAGGGACGGGGGGCTGGTTTTCTGCCGTTGCATACAATCAGTAATTTCACTTATGAAATGGTCAATAATCAGAGCGAAACCGCCAGGGATGGTAATGTCATTAAGTTAAGCCTTGGGAACGGCTGGGAAACAACAGTCCCAATGGATCCGTCTCCCTTTTTTGTACGCAAAAAAGACAGTTCCCACTGCCTGAATTCTGTCTATGCATTCTATCTGGATTATGTTATCCTGTAATGGAAAGTTCTTGGCTGCTTTTTTTGGGGCTTGCGCTCATAATACCTGTCCGGACGGATGGGCAGTGTATTCCGCAGGATAAGTACTTTCAGATCAGATGGACTGACTTTCTCGCGAAAATACTCCCTGCATATTTTTACCGCATAGGTATGGTTTACCTGTCGGGAATGCTTTCTCCCCGGTTTCACTTCAGACTGTAACAGATTGGTGATCATGCGGCTGAAGTTGTACATGGTAAGCTTTGCATAGATTTCCTGCAGAATGAGGTCCATCTTTTTTGAATGGAAATGGAGCAGCGAAAGGGCGTATTTCAATTCCCGGAAGGAAGTTTCGATCCCCCAGCGCAGCCGGTACCATTCTTTGATTTCTGTGAAGCTGAAGTCTTCTTCCGGCAGGTTCGTCAGCAGGCAGACAGGCTCCTGTGCCTGTGGACTGCCAGTACACCGGATCACCCTCATGGGCTGGAAGCAGTACGTCGGGGAAGCTTTGGAAACATAGGAAAAGCAATGGTTGCTGGGCTTATAGCCCTCCTCCAGCATCCGGGCACGGCTCTTTTTGCCCTTGAAGAAATCGGCATGCGCTATCCGGCAGGCGAAAGGAAGATCGAACTCTTCCTGCTCCGGCAGGTCTGCCTTTGCAAGAAAGCCCCGGTTGCTGGAAGGCTTTTTGACCCGGAGGACAAACGGGATGTTACGGGCCTGGATGCTGGCGGCCATCTGGTAGGATTCATAGCCGCGGTCATGATGAGGATGGAATGCTCCGGCTCTTCGAGCCGGTCCAGCATGGACGCCAGTGCTGCCTGTTCCCCGGGTTTTTTCCCTGGGTAGATGGCTGCATCCACATACAGGCCGTTGACAAGGTCATAAAGGGCATTGATGTGTACACAGTTCCAGCCCTTCTTGCCGGCGCCGTTAAAAAGATAAGAGGAAGCATCCTTTTCGTTCCTGGGGGTATAGACCGTAGACCCGTCCACAGCCAGGAGGCGGAAGCCTTTCCGGCGGGCGCCTTTGTAGGAAGCGGTAAAAGTGCGCAGGAGCATGGAAAGGTCCTCCGGCCTAATCTTTAGGCGCTGCTGGTAGAAAGCGGAAGGGGAAGGGCAGTCCGGCCTGCAACGGAAATAATTGGTGAGTTCGTTGCGGATGGTGCTGCCTTCTATCTGGAGGAGGAAATGGAGCATAGCAGGAAAGTCGAGCTTTTTCCTGCGTGTAAAATCGGTTTTGCTGTTGAGAACCCATTGTTCTTTCTGGTCAGAGACCTGCCAAATGGCTTTTTCTAAGTTTGCTTTCATCTGGGCAATATGTTTCATAGGAACCTCCTTGATCTGTTTTCATCAAGGGCTCCGCCACACATTTTTGATGATTTGTCAATACTTTTTTTCAAAAAAACAAAATAAAAACAAAAAAAATACCAAAGCAATCCTCATGATTACTTTGGCATTCGGAAGCTTAACTTAATGACATTACCAGGGATGGCGGTTTCAGGAAGCTTAGGACAGGATGTCCGTTGCTTCCGGCTCGTTCGGTTTTATCGCATTATCCATTTCATTAGTGAAATCCGATTGGAAGCTCCGGCAGAAAACCAGCCCCCCGTCCCTTTCCATCTCTACCGGCTTCCCTTGGCTTCCCTTTTCCGTGACGTTTACAAAGTATGTATCCATCTGCGCCTCAGCCGTTTCACAAATAATATCCCAAAAACCGGTTAAACAAACTATAGGAAAACGCTGCCATCACATAAAGCATGACGCCAAGACAGATTATTTTTCCAATGACAGGCCGTATCATATCGGACAGCCGGCATAGCTTCCCGATCCCCAGAGTCACCAGATACATAAAGGGAATCAGGATTGGAAGAATGTACCGTCCTTGGGGCTGGAACTCCCATGTATAGGAATAAAAAACGCATAAACCGATCGTAATCGCACATGCCAGCGCCATGCATATGTAAAAAGCCGCCCGGTATCTCTCGTCCCATTCCGTCCTTTTCCATTCTCCCTCTTCTCTCCGCCCTTTCCCATATGCGGCCCTGATTTTTTCTACTGGAAGAAATGCCGCCAGGCATCCGATGATCCAAAGCCGTTTATAATAAATATAAATCAATCCGTGGGTGGGGATGATCATCGGTCCGAACATGGCAATAAAACTATCCCGCATCAGCGTGATATAGCCCGTATCAAACAACATCTCCCGCAGACTCTTTCCCGCATTCTGATAAGTAAACCTTGTTAATGGATTATATTCCTCGGCAGCCGTCAAAATCGCGCAATCCCTTCTGGCATTCATGGCAATAATATCGCCCTGATAGAGAATGGCATTTCTTGCAAACCACCACCCAATCCCCAGAAGAACAAACAGGGATATATAAAATCCCTTTCGGAGCAGCGGTTTCCATTCCACCCGAATCCCTCTTTCAAAATGGACATAACGGACGAAAAAGATCAACATCGCCGCCAGTATCATCCCATAGGCATTATAATAGGACATAGCGCACAACACAATCCCTGCGGAGAGCAGAAGGCAGCCCTTCCTGTCGAAATCCGCCCTTCTCGCCCTGAGCAGCGCATAAAATATAATCGCCACCGACAGCATCGCCATAGAATCCGTATTCACATAGGAATGAATAAATATATTCTGAGGCAGGAAGACCACCAGAAGCGTAAACGTCCACTGGATATACGGGTTTCTCCATGCCTCCTTTGCCGTTTTGCGGACAAAATAAGCCATCAGGACACCAAAGCAGACATTGACCATGCGGGCGGCCAGCAGAAGCGTACCGCTGTCTTCCGTAAACAGCTTCAAAAACCGGAGCAGAAAACCCTGAATAATATAAGTCAAAATAGGCTGAAAAGCATAGGATGCGCCATACCCCGCCAAAATCACCTCGGGATCGGCCCCATGAGGGAGTACACCATGGCGGCATATGTAATCCACGACCTTAAAACGATTAATCTCATCCGGCGGATCGCCGAAAGGCTGCACCACGGCAAAACATGTAATCGAAGCAAATACAAGCAGATAAAAGACGATTTCCACCGCCAGTTCCAGCCTTCCATTCTTATTCCTTTGACGCTTTTTTCTTCCTGTCCAGCTATTTTTCCTCTCCATCTATATCCCTGCCCTTCCTCAATATGCCATATCGCTTCCGCAGCAATATACATAAACCGCATAAGGAGCCTCTTCTGCCTCATAGGCTTTTATCAGATGCAGCCCGGCTTCATCGGCGTTGCTCAGTTCAAATCGTGAAAATATATATTTTCCTCCCAGATCCGCAAACGCCCCGGCATCTATATAAATATCTTTGTCCTCCACCGTAAAAGACTTAAACTGACTTACCACCGACAGATCCGTTCCCGAATAAAGATATGCCCTGGCACCCCAATCATCATAATAGGCCCGGCTGGCCTCCACCCGCTCCAGCGCCGGAGCAATGATCCTGCGAAAATCCTCCTTATAACTTTGCGGATAAAAACCGAGGTAGCCGTCCAGCGTGGCGATTCCGTTATATTCTAACACGGCCGGATGAAAGCCGTAAGCCGCCGACCATTCTCCCTCATAACCGATATCCTCCTTCACCTTTTCAAACAGATCGCAGGAATAAAATTCCCGGAAATTCATTTCGTCAATCTCTTTCCCTTTTATGATTTCCAACGCTTTATTCTTGCAGGTAAAAAACAGGTCGTTATACCTGGAAGGCGTCAGCAGAATCACGGCCGCCGCCGCCAGCGCCAGCCCATTTGCCGCCCAGCGGCTCCAGCGCCGGATCGCTTCCCGCCCCTCCGTTCCAAAAGAAAACGTATACATCCTCTGCAAAATCATAAAATATGCCCCATACCAGAGAAAAGGACTAAAAAACACGGTACGGTTGAACTGAAAGCCTTTCAGGGGAGGAACAAGCATTTCCACCATCCGCCGGAAGGCCCCCCAATTATAAATACCATATACCACGCTGTTAAACACCAGAAGCAGCATCAACAGATTATAGACATCATGGAAAATCGCTTTGTATTTCCTCTCCGCCACATATTTCCCATTCCGCCAGAAAAAATACCCTGCACATATCCATAAAACCAGCTTATCATGAACGCTTTCCGCATGAAACATGCCATGCAGCCATACATCCGCACTCTGGGCCATTATCTCTCCCGCCGTCAGATCCGCCTCTGCCATAGTAGCGCGAATCGTTTCCACGCCTCCGAAAAGCATAACGTAAAATAAACGATATTCAAAAAACACATATCCAAGCCCCAGTACCACCAAAGCGGCCATCAAAGATACCGGTGCCTTTCTGTCCCTGATCCACAGCCAGATAATCCCGGCCAGAAGATACGCAAGAATAAAAAAACCATGATAAGAAAAATAAGAGAAAAAGGGATAGCAGAATAACAAGACATACAGCTTTACGGACGGTTTCCTGTAAATCCGCAGCAGAAGATACAGCGCCAGCGGAATTGACGCGAACGGAATACCAAAAGCCGGAAATAAGTTCAAAATTCCATAACAAAACCCCATCATGGCCGCCATCGGCCTATATTTTACAAAATCCTCCCCATACCATTCCTTTGCCAGCATCCAAACGGATGCCAATGATATCGCCACTTTCAGCAGATATCCTGTAATATAGGCCGCAAAAGGGGGAAGCAAAAAATAGAGCAGCGTATAAAGAGACAGCTCCGAAGGCAGATTATCCCTTGTGACCCCGCCCAAAAAAGGTACATCAACGCCATGGGAAAAAAAGCTGTCCGTATTTTTCAACATACCGAACTGTGCCATAAACAGATCCAGATTATCATGCACCGCAATATAGCTGCTTTCTCCAAAAACAATATATACCGCGGAAACGGACAATAAAAACGCCCCTATGAAAATAACGTACCAATTACCGATGATTCTTTTCTTCATTCCCTAACCATTTTCCTTTGTTCCCATTCCGCCACAAAGCCCGGCCTTTTATTTCATCATAGATCATCATCGACAGAGCTGTGTAAAACAATCCCATACTATAAATCATATAACGCGGCTGACAAAAAATCATAGCGCCCACGACAAAGCAGTTTACCGCCACGCTGCCAAAGACGATCTCAGCCATCGTCCCGCTTTCATCCCTTTTCGCCCAGCCTTTATTCCTCCATATGCGGCGCGCATAAAGCAGCAAATACAGAATATAAGCCGCTGCTGCGCAAAGGTTCAGATAACGGTTTACCCTTGCGATAGAATTAATAAAGCCTTTCCATGTATTCGATACATACACGCGGATCAGATTTCCCTTTTTCTGGCCAAACAACGTCTTCACCATAGCGTTGCAATATTCGTCATATTTCAAGACCGCATCAATGCCCGTATATCCATCATGCTCCCTGACGTATCCCTGCACTACCGGATTAATGATACCATAGCCGATCGCATCATAACTGTCCGCATAATGGGAAGAAAGATCCACCCAGCCCTCGGGCGCATAAGCGATCTTAAGCCCCTGTCTGTCCGCTTCCGCAGAAATCTCCTCATAGAGCCCCCGAAGCGTCTCATCTTCAAACAGGCCGCTATCCTCCGCCTCCGCAGTATAGACCAGCGTGCAAAGCATCCCCATGGAATTGCCCGAATGCTCGATCCACGCCCCCCTGACGCAATAATTATAAAGCCTGTCCGTAAACTTACAGGCAAAGAATATCCCGGCAGTCAGAACGAGTAGAAACAGCAGCTTTTTCACCCTTCTTTCTTTTATCAGATAATAAAGGACAAACACTGCCGCCATCAGGCAGATCGTAATCAGCATCTGCTTCCGCAGATTCACCAGCAGCAACGCAAAAAATACCGTCCCTGCCAGATTTCTTTTTTTCTCCTCCATCATATACCGGTACAACTGCACGATAAAAAGAACATACAGCGACAGCCCAAGCCCTTCCGTCATAATACTGCAAATATAGGAAGAACGTCTGGCCGCTACAAATCGACATAAAATAGTAACGCCAAACTGAAAGAGTACCGAAAGAAGCGCCAGTATGTTGCTGTTCCCTTTATCCCTTTTCACCGTCACAGCCAGTTTCCATGTCGCATAAGCCGCAAGAAGGCTCTGGACAAACACTACCGGCACCAGATAACTTTCCTCGCCAAACATTCGCCGGAATATCCAAAGAAACGTAGGATACAACGGTTCTCTCGTCAAATCCATCGTCGCGTAACTAAGGGAGTCCTTACACCAGACCGGCCCGTCATAAAAGGCAAAAAAGAGATAAAATCCCAGCGATGCCGCCAATAGGCCGAGTTCCCATTTATCCCACTTTTTCCCCATCTTCTTCCCGATATCAGTCCACATCCCCACGCCCTTTCCTCCCCTGGATCATATTCAGCCGGAATTCAAAATCTCTTCTGTTCTTCAGCGCCATATTGGACAAGATAAGTCCTGAAAAAAAGGACTGTATGGCTGCCAGCATGACAAAACCGCATACGAACAGCGTCGGAAACTTATCCACCATTCCTGTTTTGATAAAATCCACCAGGACAGGGATAAAAAAGACAATCGATACTGCCGCCAGGAGTACGGCCAGCAACGTGAAAAAGCCCAGCGGCTTATAATCCTTATACAGCTTTCCTATCGTTCCAAGCACTTTCAACCCATCCGCATAAGTGTTTAATTTGGATTCGCTTCCCTCCGGCCGATCCCTGTAATCCACGACCACGTTCTCAATCTGCATATTATTGGATACCGCATGGATCGTCATCTCTGTCTCGATCTCAAATCCTTTGGACAGCACCGGAAAAGTTTTTACAAAACCATAGCTGAAAGCCCTGTAGCCTGTCATAATATCTTTAATATCACAGCCAAACAACCGGTTAATGCTTCCCCTCACCAGACTGTTTCCCATATTATGAAAAGGCCTTTTATTTTCAGTAAAATACGTGGACGACAGCCTGTCCCCCACCACCATATCCGCATTATGATTCAGCACCTTGTCCACCATCTCTGCGGCATACTCCATCGGGTAAGTGTCATCCCCGTCCACCATTACATAACACTCCGCCTCCACCTCGCGGAACATGCGCCGAATCACATTTCCTTTCCCCTGCATATACTCATTCCGCACCAGCGCTCCCGCCTCTGCGGCCAACTCCGCCGTTCTGTCGCTGGAGTTATTATTATATACATAAATCACCGCCTCAGGCAAAGCGGCTCTTGCATCCTTCACTACTTTGGCAATCGTTTTTTCCTCGTTATAACACGGTATCAGCACTGCTATCTTATCCATTATTTACTCTCTATTCTTTCTTGATTTATTCTGCATATTCTGACTTTTCCTCTATAGTATATCCGTCATAAGGTATATTTTAACAGAATCTTACGGTTTCGTCTATATATGGGATAGAAATCAGGTTGGAGAACGAGGAAAGATTTGGAAGACTTTGGAAACGGAGGGGCGGTTTGGCAGCGACAGGGGTGGGCGGCAGGGCGGCGGGGTTTTCCAGGTAGATCTTTTCATCAGATTTCACTAATGAAATGGATGGAATCTTATCAAACCATTCGGGTCGGAAATGAAGGGCATCCATGCCCTGCATTTCCTAAAATTGCCATCCATGGCAATTTTTCCCTGGGGATTCGACCATTTCATAAGTGAAATTGCTGATGAAAAGCAACACCCGGAAAACCCGCCTTCTCTCCGGCCGAACCCGTCCGCCAGGGGAGACGCATCGCTATGGGACATGGGGCTTCCATCCTTCTTCCACAACTACTCCCCCTTTTAAAACCCCTGATAAATAAACTCCGCCGCACTATAATCCGGCCCGTAATGCCCAAGCAATATGATATAAAAGAGCAGGGCATACCACAAAGCAAAGCGGAACAGAACGGGCTTCTTCTCTATCCGCTCCCTTACGGAACCTTTTTGGTGAAGCAGGGAGACCGTAAGCAGCAGGAGCAAAGATACTATGGCGATAACCGTTTCGATCACGTCCAGGCCGAGCGTAAAGATCCCGCCCCTAAGCAAGTCGCCCACATTCCATACGCCGCCCGCACTGGCAAGCATCCGGCATGCATCCCTTGTGGAAGCTGCCCGGAAAAATACAAAGCTGATATTCACAAGGAAAAATGTTCGCAGCACACGGAACCCGTCTACCCATTTACTTTTGGCGTCAATGGAAAGTTTTTCCATGCACTTTCGGAAGAAAGGGGCAAGCAGTTCCCCGGAAACGATATAGAACCAGTGCAGCAGACCGGAGCCGATCACGAATTTCCAGTCCCCGCCATGCCATATTCCTACCGTAAACCAGAGGATGAGCATAGCAAGAAATGTAGTCAGCTGCTTTCCTCTTTTTTTGCCGAACTTTTTCCGCAGTTTCTTCCCCAACTCCATAAACATGTTGGTGCGCAGAAGGGGATAGAATACATATTCTTTCATCCATACGCCCAGACTGATATGCCACCTCCGCCAATATTCCGAAATATTTTTTGAAAAAAACGGAGTTTCAAAGTTCTCCGGCAGACGAATGCCAAAAGTCTGCGACATGCCGAGCACAATGTCCATGGAACCCGAAAAATTAGTATAAAGCTGGAAGGCAAAGCATATTGTCGCGATCCATATATAACTGCCGGGGTAGGCGGTATAATTGTCGTACACGGTATTCACCACAATATTCATCCGTTCCGATATGACAAGGGTCTTAAAAAATCCCCAAACCATCCGCTGGAGGCCGAATGTAACCTGGCGGTAGTCAAACGGATGGGGCTCAAAAAACTGCTCCCCGTCTTCCCGGTACCGCAGGATCGGCCCGGACAGAATCGATGGAAAATACATCCCGTATAAAGCGGTCTTAAAAAAATTCTTCTGCGGTTTCGCAATTCCGTTGTATACATCCACAATATATCCTAAAATGGAAAAAGTATAAAAAGAAATACCCAGCGGAACAAGAAAATCAAATACTCCGATCATTTCTCCCTGTGCGCCGCACAAAAACGCAGCCGCATTGATCGTATAGATGCCGAAGTTAATATATTTCAGAACGACCAACGCGCCTATTAAAAGCAAAAGCGCCGCGGCCAGGGCCCACCGGCGTTTCTTCACATCCTCCGTCCCCGCCATCACACGGACGGCGCCATAGGCTGTCAGACAGGCGGCGGCAGGATATAGGATCAATAAACCGTTTCCCGTCAACAGATAAAAAGCTGCGCTGGCAAAAAGCAAAAATACCCATTGCGTTTTTCGGGGAATCAGATAATATATAAGTAATATGAAAGTGTAAAAGCATAAAAAATAAAAAGAAGTAAAACTTGCTGGCATATAACGGTTTCCTTTCCGGCTGCTGCTTTACTTATTTCAGTGAGGTATTGTCATGAATCATTTAAAAGTACACCATATCGGATATTTAGTCAAACATATCGACAAAGCCCTATCGGAGTTTGAACGGCTCGGATATACCGCCGTTTCCCAGGTCGTTTTCGACGGCATCAGGAAGATCCATATCTGCTTTATAGAAAAAGACGGCTATCGGATAGAACTGGTTTCTCCTGCCGACAGCTCATCCGTCGTTGCCGGCCTGATAAAAAAATATAAGAACAGCCCTTACCATCTCTGTTACGAAACGCCGGATCTCGATGCCTCTCTGGCCGCTTTGGCCGGGGAAGGATTTACCGCCATCGACATGCCCACCCCTGCCCCTGCCTTACAGAACAGACGGGTGGTATTCCTGATGAATCCTTTTCTTGGCATGATCGAACTCCTTGAAAACCGGTTTCCGGAATAGAAACCGGCCTTCCTTTCCTGTTTGCAAATTTCCGGAGCTGGTATCAATCCTTGATCTGGCCCATAATAATATCGGCCATTTCTCCCACGTTCTTCATGGCCACTACCTGTCCCATGGAGAACTTGATGCCGAACTCCTGCTCCACGGCTGCAATCAAATTGATATGTTCCAGGGAATCCCAGTCTTCGATATCATCCGCCGTGGTCTCTTCCTTCACTACGATCGACTCGTCGTCGAATACATCCTGGAATACTCCGTTTAAAGTTTCAAATACTTCTTCTCTCGTCATTGTTTCATTCCCTTTCCATTTCCACTTCTATATATTTATTTTTCTTCTCATAAATTTCCGGTATTTCATATAGCCATACGGTATTGCCTTCTTCGTCCTCTTTTATTTTGCCAAATCCCTGCAATCCGTAAAAATTTTCCACCATTTTATTTTTTGCCGTAGGATAATAATAACCCAGAATCCTTTCTATCCCTTCCTTCCGGCTCTCTTCCACCAGCCTGTCCATCATGGCGAACTCCATATCCCGTTTCAGCACCCGGCAGCTCATAATCCACAGATCGATGTGGAGTTCCTCTTCTTTCTTATGCCCGATCACGACGGACACCACGCCGTTATCCCCGAACTTATCTTCCAGCTTCCCATAAAGAGTGATGTACTCCCCGTCTGCCGCTGCCTGTTCGATCTCTCCCTGCGTATATCTTCTCGTCGTCAGATTGAACTGATTGCTCTTATTCGTCAGCTGGGCGATCCTGGCCATATACACGGGTTCAAAGGAACGGATCGTCCCCTTCATTCCAAGAGATTTCAAATATTCCCCATAATCCGCAAATCCCGTCTGCTGTTTCTCACGCATCCGGTTGGCCCTGTACATATCGCTTCTCCTCCTGTCATCTTCCGACAGGGAAGTCACTTCAAAAAACCCCGACCGATCCAATACGCGTATATATTGCTCCGGTCTGCCGATCTCCGGCGCCGCCGCCGGCGTCTGCATCCTGACAATCTCCCTCTCGGCAGGATTATCATCCACGAATACCAGGCTTTCCGGCAGAATATTCAACTCTGCAGCGATATCCTCCAGATTCTTGCTCTTCGGCTCCCAGTTGGCCTTGATCACGATAAAATCATCCGGCTTCAAAGTTCCCGCCGGATGCTCCAATCCCGCCATAGCGTTTTCTTCCTCGTTCTTGGAATTGATGTTGAGCATCACGCCGATATCTTTCTGGGCTTTTATATAACTCTGAAACTCTGCATATACCTGCCCCATGGAAGTCTCCTGTCCGATCTCCAGATTATCCGCTCCGTCATCCCCTACGACTCCCCCCCACAGCGTATTGTCCAGGTCCAGAACAAGGGCCTTTTTGTTCTTCCCGAAAACCGCTTTTATAATATTGCACAAATTGTATGCAAATTCCGGAATGGCCTGCATACAAAGACAATATTTATACATATGCCAGTAAAAAGGATCCGACCACTTGTCCAGTCCATAAGCTGCCGAAATATAATTAATATCATTAATATAAAAATTCTCATGAGTTTCCCCATATTGATAAAAACGTTCGTTCAAACGCGTCAGGAAACGAGTTCTCCCGCTGATGGCCGCCCCGTCCTGATTTCCCAACAGGCGGTAGAAAGGATATTCAAAATTATTCTGTATCACCGGGCAATGGTAATCGGCTTCCAGTTTGTCCCACATCGCGCTAAAATGCCCGAACTGCTCCTCCAGCAAAGCCTCTGTCTCTTCCCGTCCGTCTCCCGGCTTGGGACAGGCCGTCACGTTCCTGCCGCTGGTATGGATATAGATCACATCCGGCGCAAAATCCTTCAACCGTTCGTTCCCGAACATGGCATCCTGAAAGTATTGACCGTATTCCGACTCATAAAACTCCGGTTCAATCCCCTGATGCAGAAGAAAAAGTTCCAGAATACGGATAATATCGTGAGTAGTACTTCCTCCCAGAACCGCTATTTTCTTCCGGATCCTCACTCCCTCTTCCGCCAGAAGAACCCTTCTTAGCTTCTTTGCATTCTTTAAAATATATTCACTGTCAAAAGGATATTCTAACTCTCTCAAACTGCCTCTCTCCATTTTTCTGCTTTTTCGCATATATAAACCATGCATTCAATGCCCAAAGGCGGATGCCTGAACATCCGCCTAACATTTTACCATACTTTGCTATTTACCGCCACCTCTAATTATTTTTTTCAGCCTCATATTCCAGAATAATTTCCGATAGTTTCTCCGCATATTTCCGCCGCCCTTTTTCCGACAGATGTATGCCGTCTTCCAGATATTCATCTGCGGAATAAGTATCCAGCCCGATCCCTTCATAGGCATTCAAAAACAACGTATGCATATCTGCGGAAACATTGCCGCATACTCTGTAATATTCCACCAGCTTGCCGCCGCCGTTACTCACCATATTTCCATCGCCCAGGTAAGAACCGTCTTTGCCCCAGAACTGTGCATAGTTCGGTGAACAAAGCACGATCGTCGCATCTGGAAAGGAGTCCCGCAGTCTTTGTATCGCTATGCGCAAAGCCCCTACATAAGTATATTCATCATAAATATCATCCTCATCGTTCAACGGTATCCCGCTCAGGAAATCATTCATCCCATATTCGATCACAAAATAATCCGTATTGGAGAAATCACACATAGCGAATACTTCGCCCGCCCGATGGCCATCCAGAATCTTAGCATCCACATTTCCGCAGATAGCGTGTACGACCCCCTGAAGGCAGCGGGAACTCCATTCTTCATAGGTAGATTTTTCATAGTTGGTCAGCGCCGCCGTCGTCCCCCCCATTGCCAGATTATACACATCCGCATCGCAATATACTCCTGTCAGATAGGCAATACCCGATTCATCCCGGTAACCGTCCAGAATACTGTCTCCCAGAAAAACGATCTGCATTCTGTTGACCGCCGGCTGCTCAGGAATCGGCTCCGCCACTTCCTTTTGCTCGATTTCCGGTTCATGCAGCTGCTCTGGGTCCACCACCATCTCCTCCTGGGGCGGCTCCGGCTCTATAACCTGTGCCGACTCATTTTCCATATTCATTTCTTCCGTCGCCTTCGGAACCTCATTGCGGGATTCCTCCTCGATCACAACTGCATCCCCCGCCGCATCTTCCGGGAGAACATCTTCTTTTGCCGTGTTTTTCCCGCATCCCATCAGCAATACCGCCGACAGAATAAGAACCGCCGTTACTTTTAATTTTTCCATAACCATCCTCATTGCAACATCCTTTCTGTATATTTATTGCATTTATGTCCATGTTTATATTATTATAACATATTTTTTGTTTTGGAATGCCCTTTCGTCTATTCTTAAGGAAATGTTCCACAGACCTTAAAGAAAACTTAATATTATCCTATTGCGGTAATATATGGAAAGTAATGAGGTTTTTTATGATATTTAACTCTATGGCATTTGCCGTATTTTTACCAACTATTTTTATTTTATACTGGATCTGCCCTGCAAAATACCGCTACATCTTCCTTCTTGCAGCCAGCTTTTATTTTTATATGGCAATGGATAAGCGATATGCCCTTCTTCTTTTATCCATTGCCATAGTTTCCTTTTTCCTCGCATTGGCTCTCCAGTCCGCCGCTTCCCTGCCGGATAAAGGATGGGATGGGGACAGGAAAAGATGTTTATTGAAAAAAATATATCTGCTGGCAGGAATTATCCTTTTGGCCGGTTGTTTAATCTTACTTAAATATACGGGCTTTTTTTTCGAAGCCGCCGGTCTGCCATCCCCTGCTATACAGCTTATGCTGCCGGTAGGAATTTCATTCTATACCTTTCAGACATTGGGATACTTAATCGATATCTACAGGGAAAAATATCCTGCGGAACGGCACTTCGGCTATTACTGCCTGTTCGTTTCTTTTTTCCCCCAACTTCTCTCCGGCCCCATCGGCCGGGGCGACGCGCTTCTGCCCCAATTCAAAAAAACACGTATCTTCAATCCTGCCCAGGCATCTTACGGCCTGAAGCTGATGTCCGTGGGATATTTTAAAAAATTAGTTGTCGCCGAACTGCTGGCGCCCGTGGTAAATAGCATTTACGACCACCCCGGCGATTACAGCGGCCTGGTATTTCCTGTCGCCACCGTCATATTTGCCGTTCAGATCTATTGTGATTTCTCAGGATATACGGACATTGCCATCGGCTGCGCCAAACTTTTCGGGATAGAACTCCAGGAGAACTTTAAAAGCCCTTATTTTTCCCATAGCATCCGGGAATTCTGGAGCCGTTGGCATATTTCCCTTTCCACATGGTTCCGGGATTATGTATATATCCCTCTGGGCGGCAGCCGCAAAGGATCTTTCCGCCATTGCCGGAATCTGCTCCTCACCTTCCTGGTCAGCGGGCTTTGGCACGGAGCCGGCTTTCCTTATATCATATGGGGAGCTGTCCATGGCATTTATCAGATCCTGGAAACATTCCTGAACCCCAGGCGTCAGCGCGGTTTTTTCTTCCTCCTGCTCACTTTCGCAGAAGTATGCTTCGCATGGGTATTTTTCCGGGCCAATACCTTACCGGACGCATGGCGTATTCTTTCCCTCAGTTTCCACGGAATCGGAAGTCCCGGCAACTACTTAAAAAACGCCGTCATCTCCCTGGATATGTCTTATGCTTATATGATATATTTATGCATCCCTGTGCTGCTTTTGGCGGCCTACGACTATGCTTCCCTGAAAACTGACGTTATCGCCCGTATTTCATCCTGGAAGCCCTGGGCCCGTTACTCTGTTTATATTCTTTTTTTACTTGTTATCCTGTTATTTTCCGAGAAAGGAGTATCGACTGAATTTTATTATTTTCAGTTCTGATATAGAAAATTATGAAAAAAATTATGTTATTTTTATTAAAATGCCTCGCCGTATCCCTCGCCGCTTTCTCTTTGCTCCTGCTCCTGAACTACCGCTACCTGCAGGTCATGGAAGAGCCTTACAGCGATGCCGACAAATTCCATTATATGGATTCTTCTTACAACAATATTCAAATCTGCAATATCGGCAGTTCCCACGGAGAATATGCTTTTACTTATAAAGATCTGACAAAAGAACAGGGCTATGAGTGCTTTAACTTTGCCATGTCCAGCCAGACCTACGACTACGATTACGCTATCCTGTCCATGTACCAAAAACATTTTTCCGATTCATGCCTGATGTTTATTCCTGTTTCCTATTTTTCCTTCAATAACGAAGTGGTGGATGAAAAAGAAAAACAGTTTTTAAGCGCCAAATATTATACCTTTTTATCGCCCAGATACATTCCTTCCTACGATCCCTATATCGACCTGGTTACAAACCGGCTCCCCATTCTTTCCGCCGGAGAAGATATCATAAAGCTACTGCCCTCCTTATCCATCAAAGCTCATGCCGCAGAAGCAGAACCTTCCTTCCAGGAAAAGGCGCGGAACCGCTACCACCGCCATATGGATAACAAGGAAAACTATTTCCTCCCCGAAAGAATCGACAATCTGTACGATATCCTCGCATTTTGCGAAGACAACCATATCACTCCCGTTTTAATTACCACGCCTTATACCGGCCTTTACTCCAATCTGTTCTCCTGGGAATTTAAAGAAGAATTCTATCAGACGATAAACGCCATTTCTCAAAAAAGCGGCGTTCCCTATTATGATTATTCCGAGGATGAACGTTTTTCCGATGCACTGGATTATTTTTCCGACGCAGATCATTTGAACGAAGAAGGCTCTTCCTATTTTATGGAAATCATAGAAAAAGAAATTCCCGAATTTCGGGAATTTCTTCAAAAATAGCTCTTTCATTTATGGCGTCTTTCTTCTGTAGCTGCTATTCTACTTTCTCAATCATCAGGCTTTCCACGAGCATATCCCCGCCGCCGATGTTCCATAACGCGCATTCCAAATCACCGGCCAACTCCGTCAGTTCCACCTCATAGCAAATCCTGTTTTCCTCCACCGCCAGGTTCTGCGGTTCCAGAACATTGTCCCCATGATTATAATAGCACTTGATATCCACTGCGCCCATGCCGCTGCCCGTCGCCGTCACCCGGTATCTTCCCGCCTCCGCATACAGATAAGGCCCGTAAGAATTGCCATAGGAGTGAATAACCCATCCCTCTTCTGTCACCTCGGCATTATTCAAATAACGGCTGCTCCCCATATTATATCTGTATATGGCCAGGTCTTCCCCGGATATGGGTTCCAAACTTCCCAGAGGCTTGCTGCATCCGACCACAAGCCCGTCCATTTCATAATAATTCAGAGGATAAGACAGGCATTTCTGCTTCTCGTTTTGGAAGAAAACAAAAACGGTATCCGAAGGGCATTCCGCCAACGCCCGGTCTCTCGCCTCGATTTCTTTCCCTTCTAAAGATCTGGCAAAATAAAAGTTACTCAGGGTCAGTCCGTAATCCGATGCGTAATCGCCAAAGGAAAACAACTGCTTCCTTTCGTTCACTACTTCCGAAACAAAGCATATATGCTCCACATCCGTTTCATTTCCGATCACCGCCCATCCTTCCGACGGCAGCAATGTCTGATAAACGTCCCTTTTATTATAAATCTCATTTTTCTCCGCCAGCATTCCCCTGATATCCGCAAACTGGAGAAGGAGGCAGACCAGCAGCATCAGATCGGCCGCCCTGCGCCCGATTTTTTTCCTTCCCGCACAGACAGCGCCCAGTACGAATAAATAGACCAACGGCCAAATCAGCCGGCCGGAGGCACGGAAAACGCTCCATGCCTTATATAATATCTTAGGCAGGGGAAACTCAAACAAAACTTTCTCCCCATACATGACCACATGGGAAACCGACGCCAGCAGCGTCAAGGTCCCTATCAGTCCCCAAACCAGTCCCCATATATGATTTTTCATCCAGTTTCCGGCTTTTCCGCCAGCAGAGTCTGCCGGATGTTCCTGCACCGGCAAATCTCCCTTCCTCCATCCCCCTGTCAGATTTTTCCGATCCAGCCATCCTCCGACCCGTAAAAGAAGCGCCCACAGGCATAGTACCAGCAAGCCAAGCCCCAAATAACCAAAGCCTTCGTACTGGCTGTCCGTACAAGGCATATCCTTCCAATACCGCGACCATCCCTGGGGATTCCAAAAACCATTTAAATTAAAGCTATAATAACCAAGCCCGTCGTTTCCCGCTTTCATCCCGGAAGCAAATCCTCCGAAGAGGAACACCGTCCCCGCTGCCGCTGCCAGATAAGACCCCAAAGGCAACAAAGCCTTCCACTTCTTCCTGCCCTTCACCGCATCCAACAGAACAAAGCCGAGCAGGATCACGCCGCACATCGGCAAAAAATAAAGATGGATGCCGCCGCACAGCATTCCCAAAATGCCCCATCCTTTCACCGCTTTTTTTGTATTTTTATACACCGGTTCATAATAAACGATAAACATAAGCCCCAACAGACAGAGAAAATGCCCGGCCAGCGCCGTCATCCAATACATCCTGTCGATAAAAACAGGACTTAAAACAAAAAACATTCCTCCTGCCACAATCCCCGGAACGCTGTCCACATATTTCTTTACCAATTTCGCGCCGATCCCGCCCTGCAGCATAAAGCACAGGATACCAAACCATCCGAAATATTGGAACCGCACCGGAAGCAGAAAACGGAATATTTTAAAAATAAAGGCAAACCACGGAATAGAATCCGTAAAAATCACCGATGTTTCATTCGGATAGGCCATCGTATCTATCATCCCAAAAGGGAAACGCCATGGCGCATGGCGGTAAAATTTCCACCCGAGATAATGCTGTGTCAGATCCCCGTCCTCGCTGGTAAGCAGCCAGTCCGTATAGCAGGGATCCAAAATATGCACTCCATAAATGAACACGAATACGGCTGCGCCCAGCAGGGCACAAACAATCATTTCTTTATTCCTGTTTAAAAATTCTATTGCCTTCTTTTTCCATCCGGTTTTCATTTCATTCATACCTTTCCGGCATTGCTTTCCATGCCTTCTGTTCAATTACTTTATTCTGCTTGATTTTCATGGACATGTCAAGAGTGTAGGATGGAAAGAGGGGGAAAACCATTTTTGCGGAGGGGGGAGGAAGGGAATGGAAGGCCAAAGAAGAAGGCGGGGGGAGGTTTGGCAGCAGGGGGGACG
>OFHP01000701.1_pt1 | contig 19152 bp, 10 predicted proteins | sample 1521651 | NCBI WGS metagenome assembly OFHP01 (sample SAMEA3504105, study PRJEB24116) | mouse gut metagenome | biome: mouse gut; feature: mouse-associated habitat; material: faeces | place: Denmark | collected 2011 | reverse complement strand
CGCGGCTGCCCTTCGCCTGCGACGGGCGGCGCCTGCCGTGCGCTCTGAGACCCCGGTGCGGGCGTTGCACTGAGCTCGGGCAGCGGAGCGGAGACGTCGTATGTCAGCGCACCGCCGTCACTGTTTTTTTTTTTGACCGAGACCCGCAATCTTCATGAGTCCCAGTTCGACGAGCAAACGTTGGTTGGACGATTGCCGTATGCGTCCGTCGGCTTCGGTCAGCAGCGATACCGCACCGAACAGAAAATCTTCGCTGCACTGCTCCGCCTGCCGGCGGTATCGCTCCATGAGCGTGCCGGTAAACTCGATCAGCGAGACCGCCGCACCGCGAGCCATAAGCAGGTCGCGCATGTGCTGGCTGAGTCCGGCGATGAAGGTCTGCGGCGAGAAGCCGCGGCCGAGCACGTCGTCGAAACGCAGCAGAGCCTCTATGTAGTTGCCTGCCAGCAGCAGGTCTGTCATGTCGAAGTAGGTGTCGTAATCCAGCACGTTGAGCGTGGCGGCTACCTGTTTGTAGTCGAGCTTCGCGCCGCAGAACGATACGGCCTTGTCGAACATCGACAGAGCGTCGCGCATACCGCCGTCGGCCTTGCGCGCGATGAGGTTCAGAGCCTGATCGTCGGCCTCGACCCCCTCCTGCGAGGCTATGTATCGCAGATACTCCACGCCGTCCTCGACGCGTATGCGGTTGAAGTCGTATATCTGGCATCGCGAGAGGATCGTGGGGATGATCTTGTGCTTCTCGGTGGTGGCCAGAATGAATACGGCGTGTGCCGGCGGCTCTTCGAGCGTTTTGAGAAAGGCGTTGAACGCCTGTGTCGAGAGCATGTGCACCTCGTCGATGATGAACACCGAGTAGCGCCCCTGCTGCGGCATGACCCGCACCTGCTCGATGAGGTTGCGGATGTCGTCGACCGAGTTGTTCGAGGCGGCATCGAGCTCGTGTATGTTCAGCGAGCGGTTGTCGTCGAAGCTGCGGCACGACTCGCACTCGTTGCAGGCCTCGGCGCCGACGGGGCGAAGGCAGTTTATCGCCTTGGCGAAGATGCGGGCGCAGGTGGTCTTGCCCACACCGCGCGGTCCGCAGAACAGGTAGGCGTGCGCCAGCTGTCCGCGCTCGATCGCGTTTTTGAGCGTCGAGGTTATATGCTTCTGTCCGACGACCGTTGCGAATGTCGAGGGACGGTATTTTCGCGCAGAAACGATAAAATTCTCCATAACATCGCAAAGGTATAAAAAAAAACTCAGATGCGCTGCGGGCATTTGAGTTTTTCGCTTTCGTATCGGGCCGGCGTGTGGCTGCCGGCACAGTCTCGCGGTTGCGTTTCGAAAGGCAGGGCGGGGCCTTGGAAAGCTCCTCCGGCAGCAGCCGTCCGCTGCGGGATCAGACGTCGAGCACGGTAACCTCTATGCCGCGCTCCTCCAACTGTTTGAGCACGTGCTGGGGTATGCCGCGGTCGGTAACGATCTGGTCGATGCGGTCTATGTCGCATATCTTGCTGAAACCGCGGAAATTGAACTTGGTCGAGTCGGTCAGCACGATAGTCTTCTGTGAGGCGTCGATCATCATTCTGTTGAGCGACGCTTCCAGCAGATTGGTGGTCGACAGACCGTATTCGACATCTATTCCGTCGGTGCCGATGAAGAGCTTGCTGCATGCGAAATTCGATAGCATCTCCTCGGCGTAGTGGCCTACGACCGATTCGGAGGAGTTTCGCGCGATGCCGCCTAACTGTATTACGTCTATGTCCTTGTTGCGAGAGAGATAGGCCGACACGTTCATCGCCGATGTGATGACCGTAAGATGCTCTTGCGGCACTATCTCGCGAGCCAGATACATGACCGTCGTTCCCGAGGCTATGAGGATCGAGTCGTTGGGCGAGATCATGCGGGCGGCGTATTCGCCGATAGCCTTCTTCTGCATGATCTGCTGTTTCTCCTTGACGTTGACGTCGCGGTCGTTGATATAGGGGTTGAATCTTATCGCACGACCGTGGGCGCGGTAGATCGATCCGGTCTTTTCGAGCTGCGTAAGGTCTTTGCGGATCGTCACTTCCGATACGTTGAACTCCTTGGCAAGCTCGCCGACGCCGATCGAACCCGTCTCGTTGACCATATCGAGTATGGCCTTGTGTCTTTGGCTCAGGGGCATAATCTTCCATTTACTGTTTGGTGCCACAAATATATAAAAAATAGCATAGCCGGAAACACTGCCGGCGGTTATTTGTCGGGAAACGGTAAAAAGTTTTGAAATAAAAGTATAAAAGTTTGCATATTAACCTTAAATATTCTACTTTTGTTTCGAATTGAAATATTTTCGGATCGTTGCGAAACCCTGATGCGGCGCGCAGCTCCTTCGGGCGGTTTCGGGTCGGGGCGTAATGGTCTGATTATTGGTTGCTTGAAAAGATTCAATATATTAAAATATCAAAACGAAATGGACAGAGGTTTAATGCTTAAACAACTCGACGACGCCGACAAGGTATGGGATGTGGTCGTTGTCGGTGGCGGTGCGACGGGACTGGGTTGTGCGGTAGATGCCGCAACCCGCGGATTCAGCGTCGCCTTGTTCGAACGCGAGGACTTCGCTAAATGTACGTCGAGCCGCTCGACGAAACTGGTGCACGGCGGAGTGCGTTACTTGCAGAAAATGGAGGTCGATCTGGTGCGCGAGGCGCTGCACGAGCGCGGCATCATGAAGCGCAACGCTCCGCATCTTGTAAAGGATCAGGCGTTTGTCATATCGAACTATCGCTATTGGGATAATTTCCTCTACTTCTGCGGTCTGACATTCTACGACATACTCTCGTTCGGCTTCGGCTACGGCCGTTCGCGCTTCATCCGCTCCAAGACCGTCATGAAGTATCTGCCGACCTCCGTGAAGAAAGGGCTGAAAGGCGGTATCGTATACCACGACGGTCAGTTCGACGATGCCCGCATGGCATGCAACCTCGCGCAGACGTGCGCCGAGAACGGCGGATGCGTCGTAAACCGCATGGCCGTGGTGGGCGTGATGCACGACGATAATGGCAAGGTGTGCGGCGTGAAGACGCGCGACATGCTTACGGGCGAGGAGCGCACCGTCAAGTGCCGTGCGCTGATAAATGCGGCCGGCTGCTTCGTCGACGAGGTTATGCAGATGGACGAGCCCGGCATGCCCAAGATGGTGGTGCCGAGCCAGGGCGTGCATATCGTTCTGGATATGAAATTCCTGCAAAGCGACTATGCTATCATGGTTCCTAAGACCTCGGACGGCCGTGTGCTGTTCGCCGTGCCCTGGCATGACAAGGTGGTCGTAGGTACTACCGACATTCCGCGTCCGAAGGCCGAGAGCGAGCCCCGTCCGTTGGAGGAGGAGATAGACTTCATCCTCAAAACGGCATCGCTCTACATGGATCCCGCGCCCAAGCACTCGGATATAGTATCGGTATTCGCCGGTCAGCGTCCGCTGGCGGCGCCCAAGAAGGAGGGCAAGAGCTCTAAGGAGGTATCGCGCAGCCATAAGATCATCACTTCGGACAACAACCTGATAACGATCACGGGCGGCAAGTGGACCTCATACCGCAAAATGGCCGAGGATACGGTCAACAAGGCCATATCGCTCTGCGGTTTGGAGAAGCGCAAGTGCGTGACCCGCAAATTCAAGATACACGGCTGGAAGCCGCAGCCCGATCTCACGGACCACATGTATGTCTACGGTTCGGATATCGAGAACGTGCTGGCACTGATAAGGCAGAACCCTGCTTTGGGCGAGAAGATATCGGAGAAGTTCGACTACACGATGGCCGAGGTCGTCTGGGCCGTGCGCGAGGAGATGGCGCTGACGGTAGACGACGTTCTGGCGCGCCGCGTCAGACTGCTCTTCGTCGATGCCCGCGAGGCTATGAAGTCGGCACGCCGCGTGGCCGAGGTCATGGCTGCCGAGCTGGGTCGCGACCAGGAGTGGATCGAGGCGCAGGTCAAGGACTTTACCGCTATCGCTTCGAACTATTTTCTTTCGTAACGAAGATTTAACGTCGAAATTAACTCCTTGTACGGATTAATTTATAGTTTTGTGTAATGATTTTATCGAAGCCTGTCAACTGCCGGTGCCGCTGCCGAACCCGTTCGAGGTTCGGCGGCGCACCGCCGTTGTACGGCTCCCGTCCGAAACTACGATTGCCGTACCATAATATAATATAGGGCAAGCGACGTGCAGGAGAGGCGAAAATAAGAAAATTACCTAACGCTTTTACAAACCTTTATGTCTAACTTTTTCGCTCCGCCCGCTGCCAGAGACCGATTGCCGAAGGATCGTATTCCGGAGGTGTATCGGCGTATGCGCCTGAAAGTGTTCTTGGGTGCATTTCTGGGATATGCGGCATACTATCTGGTTCGCAAGAATCTGTCGTTGGCGGCTCCGTCGATGATCGAAGAGGGTCTGCTCGACAAGGCCGGCGTCAGCTTCGCCATGACCGGTATTCCCGTGGCGTATGCTTTCAGCAAGTTCATCATGGGCAGTCTGTCCGACCGCTCCGACGCCCGCAAGTTTCTGGTGGTCGGACTTATATTGGCGTCGCTCGTGATGATGTCGGTCGGTCTGCTGCCGCTGGGGCAGTCGATCGGGCTCAACAGCGCCCTGCTGTTCGGCTTCATGCTCGCGGCCGGCTGGATCTCGGGCATGGGATGGCCTCCGTGCGGCCGTATCATGGCGCACTGGTTCTCGCAGCGGGAGCGCAGCTTCAAGATGTCGATATGGAATACGTCGCATAATGTCGGCGGCGGCTCGCTGGGCGTCTTGGCTTTGGCGGGCGTTGCCGTATTCGGCATGTTCGGCATCGAGCAGACGTGGCGTGCGGCATTCATATTCCCGTCGCTGGTGGCGCTGCTGCTGGCCGTGGTGTGCTGGTGGCTGCTGCGCGACCGCCCCGAGGCGTGCGGCCTGCCTCCGATCGACGAGTACCGGCAGGACTTTTCGGGACGTCGCGGCGCCAAGGGCGAGGAGATGAAGATACCGTTCAGGCGTCTGTTCGTCGACTATGTGCTGAAAAACCGTCTGCTGTGGTTCATCGCCATGGCCAACGTATTCGTATATATGGTGCGCTACGGCATCAGCGACTGGTCGCCTACCTATATCGCCGAACAGTTGCAGCTCGACAAGAGCACGCAGAGTCTGGCATTTTCGATATTCGAGTATGCGGGCATCCCCGGTACGGTGATCTGCGGCTGGATATCGTCGCGATTCTTTCAGGGGCGCTGCGCACCGGTCAATGTGATATATATGCTTCTCGTGCTGGTCGGTATCGTCGGATACTGGCAGGCGGCCGATGTGGCTGCGGCAACGGGCATGTCGATCTCAGGAGTGGTCTATGCGTCGCTGGGTCTGGTAGGCTTCGCCGTCTACGGACCGATTGCCCTTATCGGCATACAGGCGTTGAGCTTCGTTCCGAAGAATGCCGCCGGCACGGCCGCCGGCTTCGTCGGCCTGTTCGGCTATCTTCTGGGCGATGCCATGCTGTCGAAGATATTGATAGGCCACGTGGCCAACAGCGATCTGGGCTGGAACGCGACGTTCTGGCTCTTCGTCGGGGCCTCGGTGCTGGCCATTCTGATCTGCGCCGTCACGTGGCGGCGCGAGTTGGCGCTCATGCGCGAGCGGCTGCGCGAGGCGCGAGCAGCGGAACACTGATAAAACCTAACCTGAACGATCATGAAGAGACTGCTTATAATTAACATATTCATACTGTCGACCCTCTCGGCGGCCTTTGCCGCCCCCCCCCGTAACGGAGCGGTCAGGGGGCGTGTCGCCGCAGGCGGACGTCCTGTGGCGGGCGTAGTGGTAAGCGACGGCGATAACTTCGCCGTCACGGATTCGAAAGGTGTCTTCTCGCTGGAAAGCAGCGAGGAGGCGCCTTTCGTATTCATAGTGACTCCGTCGGGTTATGTGGCCGAGTCGGAGGACGGATTCCCGCGTTTCTATCTGCCGCGCGACGGCCGCAGATCATACGACTTCGAGTTGAAGGCGTTCGGCTCGCCCGACGGAGGGTTCGAGCTGCTGGCCATAGGCGACCCGCAGCCTCAGACCGAGGAGCACATGTCGCGCTTGCAGAGCGAGATCATGCCGGCTCTGACGCAGATCGTGGAGGAGTGCCGGCAGCGTAACGCGCTGCCCGAGGCGGCCATTCTGCTGGGCGATATCGTCTGGGACAGAATGTATCTGATGCCGCGTGTAAGGGAGATATTTTCGACGCTCGGCATACCCGTATATCCCGTCATCGGCAACCACGACCACGATCTTGCATGCGACAACGACTTCGATGCTACGCATGCCTATCGCGAGAACTTCGGCCCCGCCTACTATGCTTTCGATATGGGCGGTACGCACTTCATCGTGCTCGACGACATAGAGTATTACGGCAAAAAGGAGTACGACGAGCGTGTCAGCGACCGCCAGCTGGCATGGGTCGAGAAGTATACGGCCTATCTGCCCGAGGGCGAGAGGGTCTGCGTGGCGATGCACGCGCCGGCGATGAAGTACTGGCGCGACCGCTGGCAGATGTCTTCGAACCGCCGGTTGATGAAGCTGCTGTCGAAGTACGAGCTGCATTTCCTGACGGGACATTCGCATATCAACTCCAATTACGACATAACGCCCGGCGTGGTCGAACACAACGTCGGTCAGGTCAACGGCAATTTGTGGCATGCGCCGCTCAACAGCGACGGATCGACCAAAGGCCTGAGCATCATTACGGAGAGCGACGGACGGTGGTCGTGGCTCTACCGCACCCTCGGGCAGGGGGAGGATTACCAGATGCGCATCTGGCTGCCCGGCGAGTTGAAGGAGCACAAGCCATTCGTCGTGGCCAAGATTTGGGGCTGGGACCCGTGCTGGACTGTGGTCTGGTACGAGGACGGCCGCTACCGCGGAGCTATGGAGCGTCTGACGATGACCGATCCCGACTATATGGCCTTTGTCGATACGGTGCGTGTCGAGCCGCGCATACGGCGCAACCTGCTCAAATCGATCCGCAATGCCGAATTTTATTTCCGCGCCCTGCCCTCGGCCGATGCGCGCGAAGTGAGGATCGTGGCCACCGACCGCGACGGTCGCCAATGGTCGCAGACCGTAACGGTCAGATAGATAGCATAACCGAATAAACAATAATATTACCGCCTATGAAAAATTCAATACTCAAACTCTGTTTCCTGTCTATGGCTGCGGCGCTCGTGTTCGCGTGGTCATGCTCTAAAAGCGACCCCGTTAGCACACCGGGCGACGAGCCGGTGCCGTCGCGCTTCGTGAGCGGGGTAGTGCTCGAAAAGGAGTACAACGTCGCCAAGGGAGATGTCATCAGCCTTACGGGCAAGGGCTTCGCAGCCGGCGACTATCTGTTGCTGCGCACCGGCAGCGACATCCGCGTAACGCCGTCGGAGGTTGCCGACAACAAATTCAGCTTTGCGGTGCCCGACGCCGTAGAGACGGGCACGACATATCGTTTCGTGCTGCGCCGCGCCAATATGATGCAGGCTCTGGGCAGTGCGAAGATCAATGTCATATCGGGCTCGGGCGACGACTTCCCCGATAAGGAGGGCGCTACGATCAAAGGCCGCGTGGTGTGTGCGGGCGAGCCTGTGGAGGGCGTGCTCGTATCGGACGGCGTGAAGATCGAAAAGACCGACGAAATGGGACGTTACTGGATCGAGTCGAAGAAGAAGCACGGCTCGGTGTTCGTGATCCTGCCCTCGGGCTACAACGTGGCGACCAAAGAGGCGCTGCCTCAGTTCTGGCAGAAGCTGGTCAAGGCGGCCGGCGAGTTGGAGCAGCACGACTTCGAGCTGTTCCGTGAGGACAACGACCGTCACGTAATGGTGGTGGCTACCGACATGCACCTGGCCAACCGTTCGACCGGCGACCTGTCGCAGTTTACGGCAGGCTTCGTGAGCGAGATGACCGCCATGTGCAACGCCGAGTCGGCACCTGTATACTGCCTTAATCTGGGCGACCTGTCGTGGGATCTCTACTGGTATCAGAACCGCTTCTCGCTCGCCGATGCCAAGGCCTGCGTCAAGGGCGTAGACTTCCAGTTCTGGTCGACCATGGGCAACCACGACAACGACGCCGCCTATCAGGGCGACTGGGAGCCCGAGCAGACCTATCGCGACGAAATGGGCCCCGTATTCTACTCGATGAATATCGGCAAGGTGCACTATATCATGCTCGACAATACGGTATACAAGAACGACGGCGAGCCGGGTCACTCGACTATCGCCGGCAGCCGCAACTACGACAAGTACTTCTCGCAGGACAACATCGCCTTCCTCAAAGAGGACTTGAAGCATGTCGACAAGTCTACCCCGATATTCGTCGGCTACCACTGCCCGATACGCACTATGGCCTACAACGCCGCTAACGGCTGGTATGTTAACGACGCCATTTCGCTGTCGCGCCAGAAGGAGCTGCTCGAATGCTTCGAGGGTTACTCGGACGTGACGCTGCTCTCGGGCCACAGCCATGTCAACCGCAACATCCCTATCGAGGGCTATGCCGCCAAGATGATCGAGCAGAACGTGGCCGCCGTCTGCGGCACGTGGTGGTGGACATATCGCTATGCGCAGAACAACGCATGCTGCGACGGTTCGCCCGCCGGTTACAAGGTCTTCACGGCCGACGGCGACAAGGTAACCTATAAATACAAAGGTATGGGTGTGGATATCGACCGCCAGTTCCAGACCTACGACATGAACGAGTTCATGAAGTATTGGAACAGCGACGCCACGGCCAAGTTCAAGGAGAAGATGCCCCAGCGCGCAGGCGACTATGCCGATCTGTCGCCGACTTCGAACGTGGTATATATCAACGTCTGGGCATGGGAGCCCGCATGGAAGATCGAGGTCACGGAGAACGGCCGTCAGTTGGAGGTCGAGCAGATCCGCAAGTACGACCCGCTGCGCATGGCCTCGTACGACATACCCCGCGGCGCCACCACGTCGCTGACATTCCCCAGCGAGTATACCTGCCACATGTTCGCCGTCGAGGCCGCGTCGGCCACGTCGACCCTCGAAGTGAAGGTAACCGATACGTTCGGGGTGGTCTATGCCGAGTCGATGACTCGTCCCAAGGCCTTCACGACGCAATATGAATAACGACTAACTTATTTACTAACAAAAACCAAAACTCTATGAAACATTTTAGACAATGTCTATGGGCGGCCGCCCTTATGGCCGGTGCGGTATTTACCGGCTGTAAGGAGGATGACCCGGTGGTGCCTCCGACTCCGGAGACGCCGCAGATAGAAGTCGTAGGGGCAGAGAGCGGTTATGCTTTCGCTTACTATGACGGCGAAGACAAGGCCAAGACGTTTACCGTCTATGCCACCGCTCCGTGGACAGTGAAGAAAGATGCGGGCTGGTTCGTCGTCGAGCCGTCGAGCGGCAAGGCGGGCGAGGAGATCCGCGTGACGCTTACGGCCGTCGAGAACGACGGCGCCGCACGCGAGGGCAAGGTAACCGTGGTTGCCAATGCCGGCACCTACAAACATCCCGTTACAGCCGAGTACTCGTTCTCGGTAAGCCAGACGGCCTACCGCAGCGCCGAGTTCGTCGTAAACGGCATCGAAGACGGCCTGATAGCTTTCCCCGCACGCGACAACGTGCCTTACGAGTTTACGGTCGAGAACGCATACGACTGGACGCTCGCGGCCGAGAACGAAACATGGTATGCCGTGGCACCCAAGTCGGGTAAGGGCGGCGAGAGCGTTAAGGTCGTGGTAACGCCCAAGGACAACGACAAGGGCGAGATCAACGAGGGCAAGCTGACCTTCACGGCGAAGGATCCCGAGAATGCCGACAATGCCGGCGAGGCGGTCGTCGCGCTTACTCAGGAGGGTTACTTTACGGTCGACCAGCACGAGGCGGGCTTCGTATTCTATAACGAGGACTTCTCGTGGATGAAGGATATATGGCCTGCCGAGGGCTACTCGCTCCACGGCTATCCGACCGTCGATACGGGCGAGTTCCCCGACGGCGTGAAGGTAGGCACCAAGGGCAGCAACGACTGCGGCGCGGACAAGCTGGGCGATATCGTCGCCGAGAAGTTCGCGGGCATGGATACGGCTTACGGCCGCTACGACGGCTTCATTAAGATCGGTAAGACGGCCAACATGGGTTATATACTGACTCATCCGCTGTCGGCTATCGACGAGGGCTGCACCGCGACGCTGCTCTGCTCGTTCCGCGTGCAGGGCTATCGCACGGCGAACGTCGACTTCAATCCGGATGTTCAGGACGGCAAGACCACCATTCCGGTCGAGATCGTCGGCGCGGGTACGTTCGACGACGGCGAGACGATCCGCGAGTTCGGTGCCGACGTCTTCTTCACGTGGATGCAGCACGAGTTCGTCATCGTGGGCGCCACGTCGGATACGCAGTTGAAGTTCGGGTCGAGCGAGGAGAAGAAGAACCGTCTGTTCCTCGACGATATAAAGGTCGTCCGCGCCGATGACAAGACGGCCGAGGCCGCCGAGTCGAAGACGGCTCCCGACGCCCTCGCGGTAGAGGTTTCGGGCATGCCCGAGACGGCAATGGGCATCGGCGGAGGTACGGTCACGACGCTGCGCATAATGGCCAACCGCGAGTGGAAACTCACGTCGGATTCGGACTGGGTAACCTTCACGCAGTTCGCAAGCAACTCTACTAAGGACAAGTCTGCCGGCATATCGTACAACGAAACCAGAACCGAGGCTTCGTCGAACGGTTCGGCATTGCCTTTCAACAACAATATCGTTACCGTAGCGGCCAACGACGGTGCGCCCCGCTCGGCTACCCTGACCCTCGAAGTCGAGGGCAAGACGGTCGGCAGCTACACCTTGCAGCAGAACGGCGCTTCGGATCTGCCGTTCATCACTCCGTCGGTCAAGTCCGTCAACTTCAACGCCTTCCAGAACACGGCCTTCGAGGTGTCGGTAGACGCCAACGAGGACTGGACGCTGGCACAGGACGGCGACTGGTTTACGGTCGATAATACCGTTGGCAAGGCCGGCGAGACGGTCGTCGTAAAAGTTACGCCCAAGATTCACAGTGCCGGCGAGTTCGGCGCCCGCTCGGGCAAGCTGACGCTGACCGGCGCCGCTGCCGCGGCCGAGATCGTCGTCGAGCAGGCTGCGGCCGATATGACGCCGACGCTTGCCGCAGGCTCTGACGTATACTGGTCGTATACCGAGGCCGACTTCAAAGCCAACACCTACAACTGGGCATTCGAGGTGGACAACCTGCTCGGTGCAGCTAACGGTACGGCTTACATGCAGTATATCGAGGTCGAGGGCAAGGTCGATCCCGACAGTAAATTCGCACGCGTGATAGGCGGTACGGGGCATCCCTACGTGACGGGTGCATGGCCGGGCGACTACTGGCTCTTCTCGGTGCCCACGACGGCTCTTGCCGCAGGCACGAAGATCAACTTCACGGCTCTCAGCCGCGTATCCGGCACAGGTCATCTCTACTGGATGTTGGAGTATTTCAACGGAACGGAGTGGGTGCCCGCCGCAGCGACGCTTACGGCCGAGGTAAGCGGTCAGACCGTCGAATATACGCACGCATTGAGTAAGGATTCGAAGAACAATACCAAGATCGACGAGACGATAACGCTGCCCGTGTCGCTGCCCGCAGGCTTCATGTTGCAGGTGCGCTTCCGCTGCATGGCCAACTGGACGGCCGGCGGTGCGGTGCTCGCAGCCCCCAACGGCGGTACGATGCGTTTCGCCGGTGCCGGCGCAGCCGATTCGCCCCGAATCAAGATCGTCGAGTAACACCCTGAAATCCGTCCGAGTCGGGGGTCGGCATGAGGCCGATCCTCCGATGCGGCGGGATTCGTTGAAGAAATAAAAATCTAAACATATGAATTTGAAGAATTACTTTTTCCGCGCCGTGATGCTCGTGGCCGTCCTCTTCCTCTCGGTCGAGGCCTATGCCCAGGGTACGATCAAGGGTGTGGTTTACGATTCTGACGGTAAGACGCCGGCTGTCGGCGTGACCGTCGTTGTAAAGGGTACCAACAACGGTACTTCGACCAATGTCGACGGTACCTACTCCATAACGACCAAATCGGCCGACGATGTTCTCGTTTTCAATTTTATCGGTTACGAAGTGCAGGAGTTCGTCCCCGGCTCGCGCACCACGCTCGACGTCACCATGCGCGAGCTGGCGACCAACATCGACTCGGTGGTGGTTACGGCGCTGGGTCTGACCCGCTCCGAGAAGTCGGTCGGATACGCCATTTCGCAGGTCGATAACGAGGCTCTCACGTCGAGCGTCGCTTCGAACTGGATCAACAATATGAACGGTAAGGTGGCCGGTCTGTCGATGTCGTCGGCAGGTACGGGCCCCGGCGGTACGGTGCGCGTGACGCTGCGAGGCGACTCGTCGCTGAACTACGGCTCGAACGAGGCTCTGTTCGTCATCGACGGTATCCCCGTCATCTCGGGTACGGTGGCTTCGGGCTCGGGTGCCAACTACGCCAACAACAACGCCCCGGTCGACTTCGGTAACTCGGTGGCCGACCTCAATCCCGACGATATCGAGTCGGTGTCGGTGCTCAAAGGCCCGGCCGCCTCGGCTCTCTACGGTTCGCTGGCTCAGAACGGCGTGATCCTCATCACGACCAAGAGCGGCCGCGAGACCAAGGGCTTCGGCGTGTCGTTCTCGTCGACATGCACGTTGGAGAATGCAGGTTTCTTCCCCGACTTTCAGGGCGAGTACGGTCCGTCGAACTCTAACGACAATGTCGGCACCACCGATCAGTACGTGTCGGCGTGGGGTCTGCCGGCCAGCATGACCGAGCACGGCGTGGCCGTACAGAAGAACATCTCGCGCTATTCGTTCGGCGAGAAGTACGATGCGTCGAAGATGCGCTACCTCTACCACTCGAAGAACTGGGAGACCGGCGAATTCGATCTGGTGCCGTGGGTATATGCCGACGACTGGTATACGGGCTTTTTCAAGACCGGTGTGACGTGGACGAACTCGGTTTCGGTCGACGGCTCGACGGGCAAGGGTACTTCGGCGCGCTTCTCGTTTACCGACAACCGCAACCAGTGGATCATGCCCAATACGGGCTACGAGCAGCAGAACTACTCGCTGAATGTCAACCAGAAGCTCTCGAAGCATATCCGCTTGCAGGCCAAGGTCAACTATACGCACAAGAAGTCGGACAACATGCCCATGTCGGGTTACTCCAACGCTTCGCCAATGTACGGCCTTATCTGGGGCTATACGGCGTATCCGATGAAGAACTACTACGACGAGTACTATCAGGGACGATATACGGAGGCTATCTACAACCTCGGTAACGGCAAGGACCCCTATGACATACAGTCGTCGCTGGTCTACAACTCGAAGTCGGGACACAACCCCTACCGCGTCGTGGAGGATGCCATGAACACGATCGACCGCGACCGCGTATACGGCAACATCGTCGTGGGCATCGACATCATCGACGGCCTTACGCTCGATCTGCGCGGCGGTATGGATATGAGCGTCGATTTCCGCACGCAAGGACAGCCCTTCATGTCGGCCGACTATGCGACCGGTATGTACCGCGAGAAGACCGTGCGCCAGTACGAGTACTCGATGGACTTCCTGTTGAAGTATAACAAACTCTTCCTCGACGAGCGTCTGGGTCTTACGGCCGCCGTAGGTGCCAACCGCCTCTCGAACAAATACGCTTCGACCACTATCGACGCCCCCGAGCTGGGTATCAACGGTCCGGGCATGTACACTATGGCCAACTCTGCCGTCGCGCTCGAAGTATCGCCCTACCGCAGCCGCAAGGAGATACAGTCGGTATACGGTTTCGTGAACCTGAGCTGGGACGACACCTACTTCCTCGACGTTACGGCGCGTAACGACTGGTCGAGTACGCTCCACCCCACCAAGTGGTCTTACTTCTACCCGTCGGTCAGCGCAAGCATCCTGCTGGACAACCTCTTCAAGATTCGCAGCAACGACATCAACATGATAAAGCTGCGCGGATCGTGGGCCAACGTGGGTAACGACACGGGCGTATATTCGCTCTATCCCGACTATTCGGGCACCTCGTTCCCCGGCAGCGTATCTCTGCCCTCGACCCTGCCCAACGCATACATCGAGCCCGAGAACTGCGAGAGCTGGGAGATCGGTCTGGATACGAAGTTCTTCGGCAACCGTCTGGGCGTCGACATAGCTCTGTACCAGAATACCACCACCAACCAGATCATATCGGCTGCCCAGTCGGCCGAGATCGGCAACACGTCGATGAAGATCAACGCCGGTAAGATCCGCAACCGCGGTATCGAGGTTACGGTCAACGCCACGCCGGTCAAGACCCGCAACTGGACATGGAACATCAACGCCAACTGGGCATACAACCAGAATATGCTGCTGGCGCTCACCGATGAATGGGATCCCGCAACCCCGTTGCAGGCATCTACCTCGACGACCATCGGCGGACGTACCTATATTTACTCTTATGTAGGTCAGGAGATGTACCAGCTCTACGGCAAGGATTACAACCGCGCACCCGAAGGTTCGTACTATATCGACGATAACGGCAACAAGGTGGACTGCTCGGGCGCGATTCTCATCAACCCCAGCACCGGTTATCCGTCGCTCACGTCGAAGCCCGACCAGCATATCGCACGCGTTACGCCGCGCTGGAAGGCCGGTCTGAACACCTCGATCACGTGGAAAGACCTCACGCTGTCGGCTCAGTTTACGGCGCAGATGGGCGGTAACGCATTCTCGGTAACGAACTTCGCACTCTCTTATCAGGGTAAGTTGAAGAACTCGTTGGAGGGACGTACCGACGGTATGGTTCTCGACGGCGTAGTGGCCACGGCCGACGTCGATGCCGAGGGCAACACGGTCTACGCCAAGAATACGACCATTACCGAGAATGCACAGGTATACTACAACACGATCAAGTGGGTGCGCGACAATACGCGCGAGAACACCTTCTCGACCGACTTCTTCAAGCTGCGCGAGCTGCGTCTGGACTACCGCTTCCCGGCCAAGCTGCTGGCTAAGACCAAGGTAATTCAGGGTCTGTCGGTGGGCGTATTCGCCACCAACGTATTCTGCATTACCGACTGGCCGCAGTACGACCCCGAGGCCGCCGGTCTGGTCAACGGAACGAGCATCTATCCCGGTGTTGAGACCGGTACGTTCCCCATGACGCGCACTTACGGCTTCAATGTTAAAATTCAGTTCTAACGAAAGGAGAAGACTATTATGAAAAAATATATAGGAATAATGCTTTTCGCCGTTCTCGCCGCTTCGTGCACGAGCGACTACGAGAAGTTCAATACCAACCCCAACAAACAGTCGTACGGTTCGGTAGGAGCTATGGCCATGTTGGAGGATATTACGGTAGCCGGCTCGCAAAGTCTCATGTCGCGCACCAGAGAGTGGGGTAACCAGATCGCGCAGATGAACTGCGCGACGGGTTCGGGTCCCCGTTTGGAGCACTGCTACAAGTTGGAGAGCCAGTACAATTCGATGTGGAACCACTGCTTCCTGACCGCCGCCAATGCGCGTCACATGTATCAGCTGGCCGAGAAGCAGGGCGACAACAATGCCATGGCCATAGCCCTGACCATGAAGGTGTACTACATGTCTATCCTGACCGACCTCTACGGCGATATTCCCTATCAGGAGGCGCTGCGCGGTGCCGAGGGCATCATACGTCCCGTGGTCGAGTCGCAGAAGTCGGTATACGAGGGTATGATGGCCGACTTGGAGACCGCCAATTCGCTCTACAAGCTCAACAACGTACTGGCCGATGCCACCAAGGACAAGATGTTCGCGGGCGACATAGCCAAGTGGCAGAAGTTTACCAACACGCTCCACATGCGACTTCTCAACCGCGTGTCGCTGCGTAACGAGGAGTTCTCGCCGAGCGTTGCCGAGCGCATGGCCGCCATAGTGGGCGATCCGGCCAAGTATCCGGTCATGACCTCGAACGACGACAACGCTATGATCCGCTTCGACGGCTCGGCTATCTACTACCGCAATGTGCTGAACCAGTATGATATCACTACCGACAACGGCTTCTCGGGCGATCATCTCGTATCGGAGCACATAATCGGCCTTATGGTCTACAACGACAAGAACCAGCAGGATGTAGACCCGCGTCTGAAAATATGGTGCACGCCCCGTTACCGCACCGGATCGTCGAGCATCGTATGGAACTGGCAGGGTTCGAAGCCCGGATGCGTGCAGTCTTACGGCGCCGAGCCTTCGGTATACAACGAGGCTCTGGGACAGAAATGGACCAATGCGCAGGCCGAGACCTACATGCACTACGAAGTGCTGTGCCGTGATACCAATCCCAACATCATCCTCTGCTACGACGAGCTGCTGTTCATCGAGGCCGAGGCGGCGATGAACGGCTGGATTCAGGGCAGCGCCGAGCAGTACTACAACGAGGCTCTGCGCGCATCGTGCAAGAAGTGGGCTCCGTGGGGTGCCAACGGCCGTTTCCCGGTCATGGACGGTTCGGGTGTCGCATTTACCAACGTCACGATTACCGACCAGCAGATCGAGAACCTCATAGCACGCCCCGAGGTCAGGTGGGACGGCACGTTCAAGCGTCTGGCCGAGCAGAAGTGGCTGGCGCTGTGGTGGAACATCGGCTTCGATCCCTACTCGGAGATGCGCCGCACGGGTTACCCCGAGTGCACGATCAACGAGGGTATCGTGAAGCAGGGCTTCTCGATCAACAGCGAGGGCAAGGCCGTGTTCATCGCACGATGCAGCTATCCGCAGATAGCCATTGCCAACAACCGCGCCAACTACATGGTGGCGTTGGAGCGCATGGGCACGACGACCAACGACATCGTAACGCCGGTATGGTGGAGCGGACAGGCGGTTGCCAAGGATGCCGGTCAGCCGTGGCCGCATTCGTTCCGCACGCTCACATATCAGGAGTAACTAACCTCTAATCGACAATGAATATGAAGACAGATAATATGTTTAGAAGAGTTCTCTCGTCTGCGGCCTGCGCGGCGATCGTCTGCGGCTCGCTGCTGAACGCATCGTGCAAGGAGGACGAGACGAGCGGATACGAGGGCGGAGCGTTCCTCTATCTGGAAAATGCCAAGCTCAACACCTCGATGAAGGCCTTCGTGGAGGAGTATTCCGAGGCGGGCTTCACGGCCGAGGCGATAATCTCGAACAGCGTGTCGGAGCTGGTATCTTACGACATCCGTTCGAACCGCGACTGGCGCATCGAGGTCGAGAACCCCGAGACCGATTCGTGGGTCAAGATCTATCCCAACGAGGGTAAGCTCGACGGCCGCGTCAAGTTCCTCTGCGAGGATAACGACAACCTCGAAGAGCGTTCGGCCAACGTCTATTTCTACTATGCCGACGGCACCCTGGCCGAGCCCATGCTGACCATCCGCCAGAAGTCCAACAAGGAGCATATCGACCTCTATGTCGACGGCAAGGCCGCTTCGCGCGCTTCGGCCACGACTGCCCAGGCCGAGTATGCCGTGACGGTCAGAGCCAACGTCCCCTACTATTACAAGTCGGAGACAGAGTGGCCCGAGGAGTGGTTCCGTCTGACGGAGACCGACCGCGATACGTATATCCTCAATATCGACAAATTCGACTCTCAGGACGGCAAGCGCGAGGGTTATATCACCTTCTACGGTGCCGGCGAGCACAGCGATATCGTCGCACAGCTGCGCGTGATGCAGTCGGCGTTCAATGCCGACAACTCGGTGGTGGTAACCGTCGAGGAGCTGCTCGCGTCGCTGGGTGAGGATCGTGTCGTTACGGAGAACTACTCGGTCGAGGCTATCGTCATCAGCGATATCGACGGCGGCAATATCGATCCCAATACTCTCGTGGTCGAGGATGCGAGCCAGAAGGGTCTCTGCCTGAACCTCACGGCCCCGAACACAGCCTTGAAGGCAGGCACGAAGGTCAAGGTATGGCTCCTGGACTGCATCGTCACGCCGTGGCAGGCGGTAGACGGCGTAGTGGCGGCCGACCGCATATTCGATCCGGTCGAGGGCGCCGGTCTGCCCACGCCCATAGAGCTTGCATCGGTCGAGGAGGCCGACAAGTACTACAATACGCTCGTCACGTTGAAGAACGCCGAGTGGGTATTCCCCTACGGTACGTATTATCCCGGCGACGAGAACCCGACGTCGGCCAACAACTCCAATAAGCCCAAGGCCGCTTACGGTTCGACCGACCATGCACGCATGCTGCGTCTTGCCGGCGGCGGTGCCATACGTGCATACGTCGAGGGCGGCGACGCCATAGAGAGCGGCGCCAATTTCAAGCATGCTCAGTTCCTGCCCAAGGGCAACGGCGACATAACGGGTATCATCATGCCGCGCCATACGGAGACCTCGCTCGATGCGGCCTCTAAGACGTGGACCGAGTATATGCCCGTGTTCCGCATGCGCACATCGGAGGACGACAGGATTCCGGCTGCGGGCGAGCGCAAGTGGACGGATATCGTGGAGTTCGTATGGGATGATACGTTCGCTCACGAGGGCGTGCTCGACATCAAGCCCAATGCAGGCGAGGGAGAGTTGAAGACGACCTTCGAGACGAAGTGGAACTTCGCCAACTCGTCGGCTACGATCTATGCCGGTTACTGCTACTGGCGCAAGCTGCTCGATACGCCCGCCGCGACGCCCAACGCCTATATAGGTCTCAACGGCAAGGGCTGGATCAACCACGAGGGTTCGGACGGCAAGAGCTACGGCGAGATCAACGGCGAGGCATGGGTAGCCACAGTATCGACGGCCGGCGTTACGGCTGCCGAGCAGCTCGGCCTCTTCTTCTCGACCTCGTCGTCGGGTACCGGCCCGCGCTTCTTCGTGGTCGAATGGGCTACGTCGGAGGACGGTCCCTTTACCGAGGTCGGCCGCTACGAGGTTACCAACTGGGATGCGCTTTACTATCCGCCCGAGTTCTACTTCGCCCTGCCCGACGAGTGCGCCGGACACGATACGCTCGTCGTTCGCTGCCGCGTATGGAAGGACCAGCGCTGCGACCTGACATCGACCTCTACCATAGGCGGCTCGGGAACCAACCGTATGTGTGCTTTCTCTATCGCCAAGCGAACCAAGTAAACGGGGTTCGCCGATAAATAGGCGGGTTGCGCTTTTTGCGCAACCC
>OFHP01000681.1_pt1 | contig 19537 bp, 14 predicted proteins | sample 1521651 | NCBI WGS metagenome assembly OFHP01 (sample SAMEA3504105, study PRJEB24116) | mouse gut metagenome | biome: mouse gut; feature: mouse-associated habitat; material: faeces | place: Denmark | collected 2011 | reverse complement strand
GGGCACAGAAAGCGCGGGGGCAGCCAGTGCTCATGCCGCAGGATGCTGACCGCCGCCACCCTGTTGCCGACGCGGATGGAGTCAACAATCCGGCCATGATCCCCCAGCCGCGCTTCGGCCTGTTCCACGGAAAGGGGGTGTTGCGGCAGGAGGCTCAAGCGCCGCCGCAGAGGGGTCAGGATGCCCCCGATCAGGGTGTTGTCGGAAAGGGAAAGGAAGAGATCATGGAAACGGACGTCCTCGGCGTCGAAGTCGGCCAGCCGCCGTTTTTCGAGAAAAAAGGACTGGCGGCGCAAGGCGTCCTCCATGTGCCGTAAAAGCCGGGGCGTGATCCGCTCGAAAACGGTGTCGAGACAACCGGATTCGAGCGATCCGGCCAGCGCGCAGGCGCTCTTGACGTAGGCGTCGGAAACGGGCGGGACATAGACGCCCTTACGGGGCCGGATGACCACAAGCCCCTCGGCCTCAAGCCGGATGAGGGCGTCGCGCAAAGGCGTCCTGCTTACCCCGAGTTCGGCGCAGAGGGCGTCCTGATCAAGCCATATGCCGGGCCGCACGCTCCCCTCGCGCAGGGCGGCCTCAAGATGGCGGTAGACCCGTGCGCTCAGCGAATCCGCGTTGCGCGCCTCTTCACAATACGATTTCATGGTGACCTCCCGTCCATGCCGCGTGGACAAGCGGGACGCCCTCCCGGACGACCCTGGTTAGAGGAAAAACGTTTCGGGCTGGCTTCCCGGCTCGAGGATCATCCTTCTCCGCACCTTCCCACGGCCAAGGGCCGCAGTGGCCTACGCGGAGTCGTCCCCTCTCACGGTTGCGGGCCAGCGTCGGTTTTCTACCGAACTTTCCAATTCTCCCGGCGCGGACGCCGGGCACCCGAAACGTGACGTCTGACGGGCGCGCACATGCGCTTTACCCGGTCCGATGAATACGCTACTGTCTTCTTCGGACCCCTCTTATATATCAAAAGCGGGCGCGGCACACAAGCGCTTACGATGATACGGTCCTTCGATTTCCGCTTTTGGATGTTATTTAGGCGATGCGGGGCCATCCCCCCTTGACCTCCGGGGGGCGGCATGGCACACAGAGGACCGAACTCATATATCAATGGAAGGAAAACCGTGAAGCGTACCAGAACCGCAGTCAAGGAAACAGCCCCCAAAGAGGAGCCGCGGCCGGACTCCCTGCGCGAGCGCGTCTATCAATATCTCAAGGACGCCATGAGCGCGGGCAAGCTGCGCTACGGCGAATTTCTGGATCAGGACGGCATCTGCGAAACCCTTGAGGTGAGCAAGACTCCCCTGCGCGACGCCCTCATCCGGCTTGAGGCCGAGGGCTTCGTGACCATCCTCCCTCGCAAGGGCGTCTACATCAATCCCATCACCCCCAGTTTCATCAAGAGCGCCTACCAGATCATCGGGTCCATCGAGGCGGACTGCCTCAATGAGGTCTTCGACAAGCTCACCGCCTACCACGTGCGCCTCTTCGAGGCATCCAACGAAAAACAGTGGGAATTGCTCAAGAAAAACGACTACGTCAATTATTATGACGAGAACATCCGTTTCCATAACATTTTCCTGTCCCTCTCCGAAAACACCCTCCTCGAACAGACCCTTATCCCCCTGCGCCGCCGCCTCTACGACTTCCCCCGCCGCCAGTACTCCTACGAATGGGAAGCCATGAACCTGAACACCCACCAGCGCTTCATCGACTCGGTCAAGCTCGGCAACCGTCAGGCCGCCGTCAGCATTTTCCGCATCGAGCACTGGTCCTACGAAGTGCACAAGAAGTACCTCAAGCTCTATTACGACTTCGACCAAAAGAGGCTGGTTTCCGCGTAAAAAGAAAAGCCCTGCTCTTCACGCAGGGCCGGGGAAACGACGCGCCGGAAGTCCCGGCCTTTCAGGATATAACCTCGCCCGAGGCATCGGAGAGGTAAACCTGACGGCCAGCCCTCTGCCCGCGCCTTCCTGAAAGAGAAAAAGCGGCGCGGCCACCCCCGCAAAACCTCCCGCCTCCGCAGCGGGCCCTCCAAAAATGTATTTTTCTGAAAAGAAAATATGGTTTTGAATTATTTGAATAGTAGGAAAACGCTAAAAAGAATTGTTTACGCAGTGTAAACAAAATTTATTCATATCTATATGGTAAAGATGTCTATGAATATGTAGTAAAAGCCAAAATTCATATCCCTTACTATACATGGAATGAGATTTTGTCCAAATATACCGTTTACACAAAGAAAAATTATAGAGTAAATATCTTCAAATAAAAAAGTACTCCTTCTTTGTGGAGTACTTTTTCACATACATTGGCTGCAAAATGCCCAAAAAAAGCTTTTAGGCGGTGAGTGTTCGCGCACTTACCGCCTTTTTATTATGTACTCCCTAAGCCCGCCTACTTGGGGGATAACTGGACGGTCTAGTTCCTACTTTTTTCGTCAATCTTCTAAACCGCCTACTCGGCGGATAACCATCACCCGGCACAGCGCCGCGATCATGCTGACTTCTAAACCACCTACTCGGCGGATAACTCAAAGCGCAGGGTATTGCGCCACTCCGGAAACTTCTAAACCGCCTACTCGGCGGATAACTTCTTGGTAAGATCGTAGTACGTCCCGTCAAACTTCTAAACCGCCTACTCGGCGGATAACCCTTCTGTCTCTGTCTCGTTCCTGCTCAATCTCTTCTAAACCGCCTACTCGGCGGATAACCGCGTGGTCAACGCCTTTGCATGGCACAAGCTCTTCTAAACCGCCTACTTGGCGGATAACGGCCTTGTTCTTCTCTTTCCCGCCGGGCTTCTCTTCTAAACCGCCTACTCGGCGGATAACGACTGCTGAATGCCCATGTCCCCGGTGAGGATCTTCTAAACCGCCTACTCGGCGGATAACGCCACATCTCCACAGGCAAACGGACAGTGCAGCTTCTAAACCGCCTACTCGGCGGATAACATCGAAGTATGTCTTTCCTTGCCGGGCTTGAGCTTCTAAACCGCCTACTCGGCGGATAACAACCCGTTCCCGTCCGTCCGCCGAAGGCCACACTTCTAAACCGCCTACTCGGCGGATAACGATGGCGCCGCCGTCTGGCGTAGGCCGCTGCTCTTCTAAACCGCCTACTCGGCGGATAACAGTATGATTTGGCGCACAGTACGAGGCCCGAGCTTCTAAACCGCCTACTCGGCGGATAACCCGTAAATCCCATGCGCCGCCGGACCTGATCACTTCTAAACCGCCTACTCGGCGGATAACGGAATCCACGACCGGGAAGACGAAGCGCCCAACTTCTAAACCGCCTACTCGGCGGATAACATCGCCGCTGCCCGGAACCTCTCCGTCGTGACCTTCTAAACCGCCTACTCGGCGGATAACCTTTATAGAGAAAAGGGAAAGGCGTACCCATACTTCTAAACCGCCTACTCGGCGGATAACGCAAGCGGGTACTGTTAGAGTCCTCGCATACGCTTCTAAACCGCCTACTCGGCGGATAACTAACAGTACCCGCTTGCGCGGCATACTTGTCACTTCTAAACCGCCTACTCGGCGGATAACACAACTTTGTGAAGCGTTCACGCTGCTCACGCCTTCTAAACCGCCTACTCGGCGGATAACTAAAGCAGCAGCACATGAACACGGGATTTTGTCTTCTAAACCGCCTACTCGGCGGATAACTTGCAGAGCTTTCATAGCCTGACTCCTATAAGCTTCTAAACCGCCTACTCGGCGGATAACATCAGGACGCACAAGGGGACGTGCCAGTATATCTTCTAAACCGCCTACTCGGCGGATAACTTCAGGGGCCGCGTGGTCCTCGCGGTCTGAAACTTCTAAACCGCCTACTCGGCGGATAACTCACAGGCGCAAGGGAAAGAGTGAAGCGTATATCTTCTAAACCGCCTACTCGGCGGATAACTAGAGATTTTGAAAACAATATCCTTATTTTTCAGTAGATTGGCTTTCAAAACCTTTTAAAGGTTTCGTTTTGGTGAGCTGGATATAACCTATTTATATTATGGGCTTTTTACACACAAGTTTTTCATGAAGTCAAACAGGAAGTCCAAGACCTCTTTTTCTTGGCAGTGCTCGATAAGGCGTTGCCGGAAATCTTTTTGCGTGTCTCCTTCTTTAGCGCACTCGAAGGCCAGCGGCATGACGTAACCATCCTTGACCACATCCGCGAGATCAAATACCAGCGCGCCTCTTCGCGTCTTCCCATGCAGAATGGGCATGGCGAAACTGATCCCAAGACCGCAAAGCACTACGGCGGCATAGCCATACGCGATGTAGTTGCCATGATCCAGAAAGCCGTTGCAGACATCCGCTTTTGAGGTTGAACGCCGCGCCCCCTCTTCGCGGACAAATGAAAATCCATGCCCACGCGCCAGAGCCGCATACAAACGTTTGGCCCAGCGTGCCTCTGCCAGCAAAAGTTCCTGAACATCCCTGGCCTGTTCCAGGTCCGAATGGAAACGCTCCACGACGGCATCGGGCAGGGCTATTCCCAGCTTTTGCAGGTAACTGTTTTCCCGCCAGCACTCCGACGTCACCTGGGCGCGCCGCCTGAGGAACCACCGGGCTTTCTCCAGTCGCCGCACGGGGTCAAACCACATTTCCGCCCATGCCTGCATGTATTCGGTCGGACGGTACTCGCTCTGCGGCGTCATGAAGGCGATGTCGCATACGCTGAACAGCGGCGAGCCTCCCGTACCGCAAAAGCCCACCATCACGTTGGATGCCGCCATACGCCGCATAGCGGCATCCGTGATGGACGTGCCTTTACCGAGCAACAGAAAGGCCGTGTTCCGTTCGGGAATGTTGAATATCTGCTCGAACTCTCCCCCGTCCTGCGTCAAGTAGACGATACGGTCATCCTGCTGCACCACCCGGGCATGTTCGAGATAAAAGACATTCGCCCGTTTGGAGAGTTGAAGGGGCCGAGGTTCGCTGTACCTTTTTATGCCCACGGCAACTCCGGCAGGCTAAAGGGGCTGCTGGTTACGCAAAAACCATAACCGTTGGGTGTACATTCCTCCCGTTGCGGTTCTCCTTGCTCGCGATTCACCACCAGTGAAAACCGTTGCCCCGTCCCTGCGCTGCGCAGGATGAAATAGGTCATTTGGCTCTTGCTGGCGGCTTCCATGCGTCGTTTCCTCAACTGTCCATGTTCCTCACCCTCATGACGATCCGAAGAAAGCGAGGGCACTCTGTATCTGACGAAACGCACCCAGTCTCCGCAAAAATCATCAGGAACAGCACGCGGATAGGACAAGCGTACGTAATCGCGGAACCACGGCTGCGACATCACGTTTTCCGCCAGCCAATCCATGTCTTCACGGGAGGAAGCGAAAACGCGCAGCGCCCCCGTCCAGAGGGGAGGCAATGCGGCCAGCCGATCCCTCCCGGGGAAGGCCACGGCAAATGTCCCGGGGCGTTGGGCGAAGAGGCCGTGCAGCAAGCCAAGCATACGGTTGCGCAGCACCGGCCCGCTTGTGCCCGTGTCGCCTCCCACGATCAGCGGCAGGGCGTCACAATACCATTGGGGCCTCATGATCATTCACTCCCCGAAAAGACGCCGCCGCGGATGATGCAGGCCAGCAGGAACAGCCCTTCAGGAGTCATGGGGTCGAGCTCGCCTACGCGCAGCATCAGTTTGAAGCCGGACTCAGCTCCCTTGTTGCGGAAGAACTCTTGCGCATCAAGGCTCGCGCCGTTGGGCTCCACAGGCAACGGCACGCGGCGATCCGCATAGTCCGGATACCATGTATCAATAGTGCGCAGAGCGTTGCCAATCTTCTGATCACGCAAGGCCGCCTGCCCCATGATGCGCACGCTGTGCTGATCCTGTCCGTCCGGCGAGCCGCCCACGCAATACAAGGGGCGGGCAAAGCCCCGTGCCTTGTTTTCAAGATAATTTTGCGAGGGGAAGACTTCGACGGCTCCACCGACCCCAAAATCGACCCGGGCCGTCACACGCAATTCCGTGGCCCGGTCGCCTTTCCAGCCTTGCGCCAGCACTTCGGCCACAGCACGCTCGTCAGCACTCACGTTTTCAAAAGAATTGAAAGGCATCGCCAATGCATCAAAAATTTTTTCCTGACCATTGGGCAACGCCACCGAAACCGTTACGGCGCTTGCTACCGTACGATTACGCCACAGAAAACGCCCGTTGGCGATGTTGCGCACATAGCGGCACGCCAAGTCAACCAGCGCATCGCTGCTCTGGGCCCGCTCGACAAATGCCGCCAGATCGGACTTGAAGGCATTCAGATCATCTATGGAATCCGTTTGTCCCGGGGCACAGGCGAACAACGCTTTTTTCACATCCATGCCGCGCAGATTGAAGCGAACTTGCAGAGCCGACGCCTTTGCGTCGAGTTTGGCGCTGTCCGTAGTCTGGATATTGGTTACTTCCTCACGCTTGGCGCTGGCGGAAGCCGCTTGCCCTTCCTTGCTGGCTTTGTTGATGTTCTGCGTTCCGCGGATGCCGTGCCTCACCACCCACAAGGGACTCAGGTCCCCATTGTCCAATTCGTTGTAAAAGAGGCCGTCAGTCACCACAAGGCAACGCTGAAAGGACAGGACGCCCGGAAGTTTATTCATTTTTTTTGCCATGAAAGTCTCTCCTTACATATCTTCAAGTTCCGTTTGTTCTTGCCGCAGCACGAAGGCGCCCAGCCGATCATCCAGCCAGACAGGACGCCAGAGGGCCTCTTCTGCATCCGCCTCCTTCAGCCACTGGCGCAGAGAGCGGTATTGCACCATGCCCACCAGAGGTTCGGCAAAGGCATGCGTATAGCCGCCGCGTGCTCCGCCGCGATGCTCGAACGGCGTGATCGCCGCATAACCGAGGCAGGTTGCGGACAGCCATGTGTTGTCCTCTCCCGCCACGGGCTTCGCTCCCAACGCTTCCACCAAAAGCTCGGCCTGATTCTTGGCCTTGTTTTCGAGCATGTCCCGCCTGTCCTTGACGACATACCCGTTCCCGACGCGATCAAACGCGGCCTTCAAGGAATTCTCAAACACGATTTCGCCATGTCCGGTTACGAGTCCGCCGGACAGCCGAGCCCCGTGCAGGAAATCCCGTGCTTCCGTCACATCCGACACTTGCTCCAGTTCCCAAATAATGCTCACGTGCAGATGGGTACAGGCCACAGGCTGTAAGGAAAGGGCGTGCGGATTTTTTGAAGAATAGTCGCTGCCATTGGCTGACTTGCCGAATGTGAACGCTGCCGCCCTCCGTTGCTGCGGCGAAAAGACGCCGTAAAAAGATTGTCCCAGCGCCTCGCGGTTGTGATGGATGAGGGCCATGCCCGTCACTTTCGCCCCTCCGCCCAGATGAAAGCAGAGCGCCTCTCCGAGGCCGTAGGCGGCGAACACCGGCGGCCCGCCCATCAGGAAAGAGGCGGCAAGCATATTGGCGGCCTGAACCCGCACGCGGGGAAAGACAAGGTAGCTCATCGAAACGCCTCCTCCAAAAGCCCCGCAACCGTCGCGGTCGCCGTCACGTCCAGAACCAGCATAAGGTTCCCCTTGACAGAGGGAGCCCGTTCCATGCCGTCGATTACCAACCATGCCATGTCGCGGGGCCATGTACTGTCACGCAAAGAAGGATCAAGCAGGGCGCGCATCGCAAGCGGCCTTAATTTCGGGGAAACCAGCGCCCTGTCCCCTGTTTCAGGATTCCGCGCCTGCGGCAGCATAGCGGCATAGTCCCGTAAGAGTTCCCCTGCTTCTTCAGCGCGTTGCAGAACAATAGCCGCAATGTTTCCCAGAAGGGCTTCCTCTTCCTGCCGCACTTTCAGGGTGGTCCGCCCAGGCCTGGCGGGCCCATCGTCCAGCCCATTCGGCTGTCGAAAATCCACATAGGCGCGCAAGGCTTGCCCCAATGGGCCGGAGGGAGAGAAATCAAGGGAAATTCCCTTATAATAGAAGGAAAAGGCCGTCCGCAAATCATCCGTGCTGCGGGGCGCATCCACAAAAAGCGGACGCTGCATGGCCCGCACAAGCCCGCCGACGTTCTGGGGATTGGAGCCGCCGATGCCAAATTGCGCCTGCCGCAACTTGCATATCTCCATGTGAGGGGCGCTTCCCCCATTCTCGTCGCCTTCGGGTTTTCCGGCGTGTTTTCGTGCCTCTTCACATGCGGCATTATGGCTGGAAACAAGCCCGTTGTTCTTCTCGAACAACAGTTCGCATACGCCGCCCGCAGTGATGGGCGTCATGGACACGTAACCGCCCTCAGAACCTTCTTTTGGGATCAATATCTGGCGTAAACGGTGATCCACATAGCCAAGGCCCACACTGAAAGACGAGGAACAGGCATCGGTCATGGCCTTTTCAATAGCCGCACGTTCTTCGGGGGATGCGTCTTTCGCAAAGGGGGTATTCCGCACCACGGCATTGACCTGTTTGCAGATACCCGCCATCGCCGCGCCGCCTTTGCCATAATCCAGCGAAAGGGATATGTTTCTCGCCATCAGCGTACGCGCCGAGACATAGGGGGCATCCAGCGCATCATCCGAAGCGAGGCGCACCCCTACAAGGGCCGCGTTGGAGTTGACCGTTTTGGAACTGAAGTGAACCAGTTCCGCAATGGTGTCGCGATAGGTTTCCGGTGGATAGGCTTTCCACGGTTTTTCATTTTTGGCCTGGCGTTTCTGTCGTCCGCCGTCCGCCTCCATGTTGGGTTCATCCATTCCTTCTCTCCTTGTCATTCCGCCGCCTGACGGCGGACAATCCCGAATCCCTTGTCATATTCCCATCTGTCCCTGTCGCCGTAGGAAACCAGTTCAGCCACGAGCGCCCGCGCCTCGTCCACGCCGACGGCATCGCATTGCGCGCGCATGGTTTCGGCATCCAGCCACAGCCACGCGTTGGGCAGGGCATCGACTTCCCGAAAGGAGCGTTCATCGCGCTCCACCCACTGGCCGCCCATACCGCGCCGTTCCCCTTGATACACAAACGTTTCGTAAACATCCTTAAGGCGTTCGGCATCGCGCCCCAGACGCCACGTTTCCGTTTTCCCCGTGCGATTGCGCAACGGGGTTTCGTCGTAAACATATTCGGAAAGCAGGGCGGCCGACGAACGCTCCGCAACAAAAGAGCAGTCCGCGGTTTCCAGCCCGAAATAAGAAGCGAGCCGCTTTTCAATGGCCTTGTCGTCGCGCAGAGCCAGTCGGCAGGCCTTGCCAAGACGTACATCCGCCGTTATGACAAGCCGCCCTGCACGCCACGGCAGGATTTGGGCCAGATCATGAATCTTATACCGTTCCTTGCCCTCTCCTTCATAGCCGGGCCAGCAGAACGCCGGGGCGTTGGTGGTGCCTCTGTCGTGGTTGCGGCAATGCCGCCAGTTGAACTGCGGCACGGCAATATTGGGGGCATCCTCGCACGGGCGCAGACGATGCCGGTTGACCCGGCCAGCGGCCTGCACCAGCGACTGAGCGCTCGACACGTCCAGCACGGCCCAGTCGAAATCGTGATCCCGTCCCACCTCTTCCACCGGCGTGGCGACTACGATGAAAGGCACATCCGGCCGTCCCTCGCGCGCGGCTTCATCCAAAAAGGCGCGGACCTCAGGGTCGGCCACGATATGCCCGTCGCCTTCCGCCCGCGAAAGCAGAAAATCCAGCCTTTTTTCCTTGTGAAAGCGGGCGATGCGCCAGTCGTTCGCATGATAACAGGCAACACGCGCCTGCGGCAGCTCCTTTGCCAGATGCCGGGCCACGTCCACGGCTGTGGCGATATTCGCCACGCGTACCAAACCAAAGGAATACGCCACGCCGGAGCGGGCATCCGTCAGGGCATGGCGGGCGTGCAGTTTCCGAACGCCCGTCGTTACGGCCTTCATCCATGCGCTCACGCTTTCTTCAGTCATGAGAAGCAGTTCGGCATAGCGGTACACAGGCAGCCCGGCTATGGCCTTCAATTGTTCGGACACCCGGCTGTCGTACAGTTCCAGCAAGGCCGCGGCCTTTTCCGCCGGGCCCTGCTCCGGTATATGAGGCACGGCTTTTACAGAGGGCGGCACGGCGTCATCAATGAAGGCCCGCACATACAGCGGCCTTGTCCCGGAAAGGGGATTTTCCTCGTCAGGACAGCCGTTCTTGCCCTGCCGCAAGGCGCGCGCCATTTCCGCGCCGGAAGCATAGGCCGCTTCCACGGCCTGTTGCACGGGGCGGGACAGCGTGGCTGAAGAACAGATGACGTTGCGTCCGAAAAAACCGCTCCACTGCACAAGGCGCAGCACGGCCACAAGAGATTCCGGCTCATAGGAGTCGGTCTCGTCAAGGACAAGATCGGCGCTCATAAGGCGCAGCAGGGCCTTGACGTGATGGCCTTGCCGATGCGGTTCTCCGGCGGCGATCAGGTAGTCGATGGTGGAAACCAGCAAAGGCGCGCCGACGATGCGGCGTTCCTGCGCTTTGGGGAAGAAGGATTCCAACCATGCGGGCAGGGGCCAGTTTCCGCCGGAAGTCAGGGCTTCCGGTTCCGCAGGGTTGCCGTCATCATCCGACCACGATGCGGCAATATGTTCCTTTTCTTTAAGGTGGGAAGCATTGAAAAGCGTCCGCGTCACGTCATCGCCGATGACCGTGGCGAGATCGCTGTCGGAAAGGCCAAGCTGACATTGCAGGGCCCGCCCCGTTTGCAGCGTAAGGCTACGCAGGTTCAAGGCGATGGAAAGCCGGGGAGTGGCGCTGCGGGAGAGGACGCAGGCCGCGCGCACGTTCATGCGCGTCTTGCCGCTGCCGGTTCCCGCCATGTTGAAAACAAGGAGGCCGCTTTCGGGATACGTTTCCCGGGCTTCGGCCAGCGCCTCAGCCGCCGTATTCTGCCATGCGAAACGGCTTTCCGGAGCCGCCGGGCGCAAGACGGCCTCCAGCGAGCAGGGTTGCAGCCCTGTCAGGGAGGCTTCGGGACGTTCCGCAAGATTCGCCATGCGCCAGACCATATCCGCCGCTTTTTCCGAAACGCGGGACAAATGGTCGGCAAGGCGTTGATTCAAACGGCGTCCATCGGGTGTGGCATACGTATTGGCGAAGGCGGAGGAAACATTGTCGCTCGGCGGGCATTCCAGCGCCGATACCGTGTGATCCGCAAGGACAAGAGCCGCGCGTGCATAAAGGAAAACGGCCCTCCAATACGGAATCCACCTCTCGCCCGCCATAGCCGCGGTCGCTTCGGAAAGGCGCTTGTCCAGCCGGTGTGCGAGTTCCCAAAAGGAATCTTCCGGATCAGACCACGGAGTGAAAAGGGGATCATTGGACGAGCAGCACAGGTTTTCCCGTACGAGCCTTCCTCTCGGGCTGGGCAAGCGAGAGGAGAACAATCCATGATGTGTGGAAACAAGCGCATCCACGCATTCTTGCGCCGAGGCAAGTCCGTGGGGAGCGGCATTGATGATTTCACGCTCTCCAAGAAACAGGCGGAGGCGTGTTGCGTAGGCGCTTGTCCACGCAGACTCCCAGTCCATCCCGGATCGCAGCGCCTGCCACAGCTTGAGCGATAGCCACTCATGCCGCACGGCATCAGCCAGTTCGGCCTTGCCTCGTAGCTTTTTCTGGAACTTCAGAGAGTATTTGCCCACGTCATGCAGCAGGCCCGCCAAACGCGCCGCCAATCCCGCATGTCGAACCCACTCGGGCACGCCCACAGGAGCGGCAACCCGGCGATGCCCCACCGGAAAATGGCCCTCCGGCCCGAAACGTCCCCGCGCCCCCACTATCCAAAGCAACTTCATACGACGGCGTCCGTCGTTCTGGTAACAGGCCACGGAAGTCTGCCGTGTGGCACTCCGGGCCAAAGCGGTACGCACTTCCTGCAAGCCTTCGGCCGTCATAGGCGACATCCAGCAACGTTCCCCTGCGCGCAGGGCATAACTATCAAGTATGGCCCGACTGCGCGGAAGAGCCCGTTTCTGACAAGCGGAAATGAAGATAACATGCATAGGAGAAAAGATAGCGGTTTATACAGTCTAGAGCAATACTGCACGGCAACCGTACCTGATCTTTTTTACAGCTTCCTTTCGGCTTCATAAAAAAGTTGTTTGGAAAAAGCTTTTGGAATAAGGTAATTGAAACTACATAGCGAAAACGAAGCCATTGGAGAACCCTACAATGCAATCCCTTGAAAGATAAGGATGTTGCCTTGTAGAGTTGTAGTTATCCGCCGTGTAGGCGGCTTAGAAGACGTCCCTCCGGCGGGGAGATTTGTTCCCGTGGTTATCCGCCGTGTAGGCGGCTTAGAAGTCCATGCGTTCGCCGGGCTCGGCGTCGTCGGCGTTATCCGCCGTGTAGGCGGCTTAGAAGAGAGGGTACAGCGGAGGGGGGATTCTTCCCCTGTTATCCGCCGTGTAGGCGGTTTAGAAGCAGCCGTCACCGAACCAAGAGCCAAAGAGCGCGTTATCTACTGCGTAGGTGGTTTAGAATTTTTAAAGATTCTTCGTATGTTAGACCGCCGGGCAGGCGGATAGAACAAAAACTTTGCCTTTTAAAGATTAATTGTATGGGCTTCAGGTCCATCCATGTTTTTCCACAGGACACGGGGAGAGGTGTTCTTTTTCGCATCCTTCCATTTCCTCATCGAGACGTTTTGCCTTCACGACGAGGGCCTCGGTGATCTTTGCCAGCGTGTTGCACTCACCAGCGCCGATGGTATCGTCACGGGTAGCCGCGTGAACGGGCCGCGCGGATGATTCTGTTCTCCGGGATAAATCAGGTATCGTCATGCCCTTTTTATTCACTCTGATATGACGTTTAAAAACAGGCACCGCAAAAGAATTTCCCTTGCCGCCTCATGGGGAATAAAAATAAAGAAGTCCAGCGACGTACAAACATCGCTGGACATTCCTGACGTTCCCCTACTTGCCAAAGGAACACTTGGGATAGGTACAAATCTTGCAGCCCAGACAATAGCCGCCCTCGCCGAGGCGGGCGAGTTCCGCGCGGGAGATTTCGCGCCCGGCGAGCAGCCGGGGCAGGACCAGATCAAGGAAGGTCGTCTTATAGTAGAGGGCACAGGCGGGCACGCCGAGCACCTGCATTCCGCCGTGGTAGCCGGGAATGCGACCCATGAGGCTCATGGTCCCGGGCAGCACGGGAACGCCGTGCAGCACATCGGTGAGTCCGGCCTCCACCAGCGCCCGGCGGGTCATGTCGTCGGGATCGACCGAAAGTCCGCCCGTGGTCACGAGCAGATCGGCTCCGGCCTCGCGGATGTCGGCCACGCCCGCGGCGATGCGCTCCACGTCGTCCGGCGCGATGACCGCCTTGACCACCTCACAGTGGAACTGGCGGGCCTTGGCCGTGATCACCGGGATGAACTTGTCTTCAATGATGCCCTGAAAGACCTCGGTCCCGGTCACGAGGATGCCCACCTTGGCCCGGCGCAGCGGCAGCACCTCAAAAAGCGGCGTTTCCCCGAGCGCGGCAAGAGCCTCACCCAGCCGTTCGCGGGAAATGTGCAGGGGGATGGCCCGTGTCCCGGCCAGCCGCGCCCCGGCGTCAACCACCGTGGCGTCCTGCCGCGTTGCCGCCATGACCTCCGGCACCATGTTGAAACGGCGCAGCCGTTCCACGTCCACGCAGAACAGCCCGTCGCGCTCGGCGGTAAAGTCGATCTTGCCCTCGTGCGGCGGCAGCGCGTAGGCCACGCCCGGTCCGGCCATGCGCCGGGCAAAGGCTTCGGCGGCCTCGTTTTCGTGCACCAGCTCCCCGGCTTCGGGCGCGTCTTCGCGGACAGCCACGTGGAACCGCCCCATCTGCTGGAGGCGGCAGATGTCGCCTACCGAAATGCGCTGCCCGGCCCGGAACTCCGGCCCCTTGAAGACGCCGGGCTCGATGCGGGTCATGTCATGCGCCGCCGTCTTGCCCACGGCTTCCTCCACCGGGACCACCCGCGCGGCGGGGGCGGCCTTGATCACGCGGCCCGCCGTCACATAGGGCGCTTCGCCCTGACAGCCCCGGCAGATGGGGCCGTCCTCCCGGGGATAGGCCTCGCCGCACTGCGGGCAGACGCCGATAACGCTCATGTGGCTGTGCCCAAGAAAGCGGCGTTTCATGGTTACGGGCTCGACCTTGCAGATGGCGTCCCCGGCGCTTTCGATCTCATAGAGAAGACGCGCCTCGTCCTGTTCCTTCTTGGGCTTTTCCTTGAGGAACCAGCCGCGGATTTCCGGGAAGGCGTCAAGCCTGGCGGGATCGACGCTCACGCGCACGCCCTCGCCCGTATGCTTGTCGAAGAGCGACACGGCGTAGCGCCCCAGATTGTGCACCTTCATCCAGTTGTTGCCCGCGCTGCACAGGGTAAGGAGCTGTACGGCATCGGGCAGGCATTTACGCGTTTCCACCACCGCCTCGAAGAGCGTCCCCTCCGGGATGCGCGACTTGGCAAGCTCGACCATATAGCCGCCGATGAGCAGCCCCGGGGCGGCGTAGCCGTGAAAATTCTCGGCAAGTCGCTTGAATTCCTCAAAGGTATACGATCCGATATTCATCCGCTCTCCTTGTTGGTAAAGGTTCAGGCGTTAAAGTACGTGCTTCCCGGCGCGCTGTCAGCAGAAAAAGGACCGCCCCGCGCGGGCAGGCCGTCCCTCCGGCCATCCTGACTTCCCGGGATACGCGCCCCGCGCCGGACAATGCCGCCGCAGACCTCCAAACGACGGAGACGGCCCGCCCTCCAAGGCCGTGGGAAGGGGACCGGCGGGCCTCCTTCACGGCGGAGGCGGTCTTCCCTGCGGCGCGGCGGGGAGCACGGCATAAAAAAAGCCCGCCGAAGCGGGCCACCGTTACATGGACTGGAACACCCAGACGGCCTTGCCGACGAGCCGCCCGGCCTCTTCGCGGGAGAGGCGCATGTCCGGGTGCTGCGGATGGTCGGCGCACAGGACGAGGGTGTCGCCGTCGCAGAAGAGGCGCTTGAGCACCACGCCCTCAAGCGGCATGTAGACCGCGAAGATGTCGCCGCTGGAAGGCCGCACTCCCTGCATGTCCACGCCCACGAACGCGCCCTTGCGTACCGTAGGGGCGAAGCCGTCTCCGGTCATGCGCAGGATGCGGATGGTGCGCCCGGCGTAAGGCTCGGGCACGACGATGCAGCCCGAGGGCGTCCACTCTTCCCCGCCCAGATCATGCGAATTGTAATAGGGCCTTGATACGCCCTGCATGAGCGGAGAGGCCGGGATGCTCGGCTCGACGTAACGCCCCTCCTCCGTCCGCAGCAGCATGGGGCCTTTCCCCTGCCTGAGCCAGTCCGGGTTGACGCCCCGTTTTTCAAAAAGCGTGAGGTACCAGCCCGGAGGCACGGTATTACGCTTTTTGGACTCGGAAATCGTCGACTGCTTGATGCCGAGGACATCCGCCAGCTCCTGCTGGGTGCTCGTGCCCGTCACCTGCAGAAATCTGCGGAAAATATCATCAAATGTATCGTTAGTCATGGAATCCGCCTTCATGGTGGACGCCTGCGGGACCGCACCCCGGCATCCTGTTAGAGTCTTGCGTTTGTATGTTTTAAGATACATCTTTTTGTCAAGCCTGCGCTAGAGAAGCGATATGGAAGACATACCGGGATTGAAAGCCGCCATCGCGACCGTGCTCCGGCGCGCCCGGCGCGAATCGAGCTTTTCACAGCAAAAACTTGCTGATTTTTCCGGTCTTTCCAGAATCCACATCGCTCAGCTTGAGGGCCGCCGCCAAAACGCTACCCTCAACGCGCTGTTGCTTATCGCCGTAGCTCTGAAGATGGATGGCCTCTATCTTTTGACAATGATCCACGAGGAAATGGCACGCGGGCAAAAAACGTCCACGGGCCTGAGCAAGCGCCCCGAAGCCGTGCGCACGCCGCCCGAGGCCGCATGCCGACGCAAATGCCCCTGAACGGAGGGGCAAGCCCGCCACATCGACCACTGGGGCCTGCGGGCAAGGCCCTTTTCCCGGCCCCGTGCAGGGCCGCTGCTCCCGGCGTATCGAAACCCGAGCCCGCCCGGAACGTCCTTCAGGGAGAGCGTCCCTTCCTCGGACGGGTTTTCGGCCTGCCTCGTCCTTGGCCCGGCGACGTGCAAGGCCCCCTCCCCCGCAAAGGCGCAGGGCCGGATGCCCCGGACTGCGGCGTATGGAAATCCGCCCCGGCCCGGCGGCTTCCCGGGGCCGCGCCGTGAGAAGACCGCCACGCGCCCGATGGGATGGTGCCCTTCAAGCGTTCCTGTACGCGCCGAAGACCACCGCGCGCGCCGGATGGGATCACCCTTTCCCCACGCGGCCCCTGTGGGCGGGCCTATGGGTTGTGGGCGGGAAGGACGTACCCTCCCCCGAACGGTTGAAGCTGGCAAGCCCAGCCTCCCTTCCCGGAAGGATGCCCCTCAGACCGGCCAGGCCTTCCGGCACAGCGAGAGGTCTGAGGAAACGGCTTGGAGTACGTATGTGTATGGCGGTCACTGGCTCGCCCGGCGGAAAAAGGGCTACGGGCCGCACTCCGTTTCCCGATAAGCCCCGCCAGCACTCCCCTTTCCCGATGACCGAACCCCGCCGCAACAAGCGTCCCGCGTACGGAGGCGCACCCGACGCCGAGACCGCGGCGCTGGGCCTGTCCAGCCAAGAGCCCGTAGGCGGCGCACCGCTGACGCTCCCTTGCTTGCGCCGACAGCGGGACCACGGCCCTCGTGCGGCCTGCTTCCGGCCTTACCTCGCCCCTTCCTCACCCGGCAGCCATTGCAGCCAGAGCGAGCGCGTCCGGGGCCCGTCGCCTTCGCACAGGTAGACGCTTTGCCATGTGCCGAGGCGGATGTCGCCCTCCTCGACGATAAGGAGGAGGGACGGCCCCATGAGGCTGGCCTTGACGTGCGCGTCGCTGTTGCCCTCCGCGTGTCGCCATGCCCGCCCCAAAGGGACAAGTTCCGTCAGAAAGGCGGTCATGTCCCGCCGGACGTCGGGGTCCGCGCCTTCATTGATGGTCAGCCCGCAGGTGGTGTGGGGGCAGAAAACGGCCAATGCGCCGCGCCGCCAACCCTTACGGCGCACGACCTCGCGCAGCCTTTCGGTGACGTCGATCATCTCCTCGCGCCGCCCGGTACTTACGGAACAAGTCTCCATAGACAATCCTTTGTGTGTTATAGAAAAACCTTTTCCGGGCTTTCTAACGGGAACATCCCGGAAAAGCAAGCAATCCAGCTCAGACAAACGCCCGGGTCCGGGTTGTTTTTTTGTAAAGAACTTCACATAATTTTCTGGACATCACGCAAGGCCGAATAGTATACTTTACAAATGAAAAGCCCTGAGAGAGAGAGAGAGAGAGAGAGAGAGAGAGAGAGAGAGATGAGGAGGTTGATCCGGTGAATCAGGGAAGCTGGAAAACCCTCCGCCTATACGCCCTGTACTCGCTGGGGGCGGCCATCGTGCTTTCCGCCATTTTCCTGTTCTACCTCCACCGGACGGAAACGGCCATCGAAGCACAGGCGGAGACACAGCTCGCCGAAGTGACGCGGCAATATACAAAAGCCATCGAAACCGATCTGGAAGGCAATCTCCAGCTTGTACGGGCTCTGGCCCTCGCGCTGGGGCGTCTTGGCGTGTCCGCTCCTTCCGAGATACTGCCGCTGCTGCGCGATGAGTCGATTTTGGGCGGTTACAAGCGCATGGGCGTGATCACCCTTGACGGCATGGCCCACACCACGGATGGCCGCGAATTCGACGCTTCGGATCGCGCCTATTTCCGGCGGGCCCTGCAAAGCGAAAGCACGCTGGCCGCAATGCTCGTCGACAAGACGGACAAGCGGCCCATCAACGTGTATGCCGCCCCCATCCTGCACGGGGACCACGTTGCCGCCGTCCTCTTCGCCACCGTCCCCACCGACGCCTTTTTAAACCACATCGACGACCGTCTCTTCAACGGCAGGGGGCAGGTGCTGGTAACGGACGTGAGCGGCGCCATCCTCTTCCGGGGCAAGGGGCAAGTTCGCCTGAACCGCTACGCCAACATCTCGGAACTTTTCCCCTTCGAGGCTCCCCCGCCCGGCGAGGCGGACTCCATGCACGCCGGGCATCAGGGCATGTTCCATTACGAGGGCCAAACCTTCTTCATCGCCCACACGCCCATGACATTCCTTACCCACTGGAACGTCTATTCGCTGGTGCCCGAGTCCACCCTGAACGCGGACGCGGGCAGCATCCAGCAGGGCGTGCTTCTGCTGCTGCTCTTCTTCATCCTGATGAGCATGTTCTTTCTGGGCTTCATCATGCGGATGCAGGGCGGCTACACCCGGCGGCTCGAAAAGGCGCGGCAGATGATCGACGCCATGATCCGCAACATCCCCGGCGGCTTCTTCCGCTACGACGCCAAAACGCAGACCTTCGACTACGTGAGCGAGGGCTTTTTGAAGCTGCTCGGCCACACGCACGAAAGTTTCAAGGCGGCCTGCTCCAACCGCTTCGATCTCTTCATCCACGAGGAGGACCGCGCGCGGGTGCTCGAATCCATCCGCCGCCAGACCGCCGTAAGCGACTATGACAAGGTGGAATACCGCGCCCGCACCGCCGATGGGCATACGCTGTGGCTCTTCGACAACGGCCAGCTCGTGCGCGACGACAACGGCGAGTGGTTCTACGTCATCGTCATGGACATCACGCCCCTGCGTAACGCGCAACAGGAACTGCGCATCAGCGAGGAACGCTACCGCATCATCACGGAACTCTCCGAAAGCATCATTTTCGAACACGATCTGCGCCGCCGCCGTTTCTACCTCTCGCCGCGCTTCCGGGAAAAATTCGGGTATACCCCGGACGTGGACACCGGAAGCGATTCGCTGCCGGAAACCTGCATTTACTACGAGGACAGGCAGCTTTACACCGACTTTGTGGCCACGCTGCGGGCGGGGCGGCCTGCCTGCGCCGAGCTGCGCCTTGTGCGCCATCCTTCCGGCTCGCTGTGGTGCCGCGTGAGCGCGGCCGCCATCTTCGACGACGCCAACGTTCCGGTGCGCGTGGTGGGCGACATCACGGACATCGACAGGGCAAAGCGCACCGCCGAGCGGCTGCGCCTTCAGGCGGAAACCGATCCGCTCACCGGGCTCTACAACAAAAGGACGGCCAGCGCCCGCATCGCCGCCTGCCTTGAGGAAGGCCGCCCCGCCGGGCTGCACGCCCTGCTCGTCATCGACATCAACCACTTCAAACGGATCAACGATACGTGCGGCCACCTCTCCGGGGACGAGGCCCTTGCGGAAATGGCCCGCCGCCTCCTCACCGCCATCCGGCAGCACGACATCGCCGGGCGCGTGGGCGGGGACGAATTCATCGTCCTCCTGCGCGACGTCCCGGACCGCGACACCCTCGCCAAGCGGCTGCAAAGCATCCGCGACACGTTGTCCTTCTCCATGCCGGAATTCGGCCTGCGCCTTTCCGCCAGCATCGGGGCCGCCGTCTTCCCCGAAGACGCGCGGACCTATACCGAACTCTTCCAGCTTGCCGACCTCGATCCCGTTCTTTTTCATCTTGCGGTGGAGCCGGTCGAGGTTGTGCGCGCAGAGGATCACCGAGGGATGCCCCA
>OFHP01000675.1_pt1 | contig 19669 bp, 20 predicted proteins | sample 1521651 | NCBI WGS metagenome assembly OFHP01 (sample SAMEA3504105, study PRJEB24116) | mouse gut metagenome | biome: mouse gut; feature: mouse-associated habitat; material: faeces | place: Denmark | collected 2011 | reverse complement strand
TGGCCAATAATAAGGCGGAGGATCTGAGCATTAAGAGGCTGACGAAAAATGCGCCGGCCGTGAGGGAGATGTTTGAGGAGCTGGGGAAGAATTCTTGACGCGTGTCGGGTTATACGGGGGAAAAGAGTATGAAAAGGCAGAAAGATACCTGTGAAACGGGAGGAGGAAGTTATGCTTTTATTAAAAAAAAAGTTAGGAATCAGTGACCTGACAGAACTGTCTCATACGGAAGAGAAGATCAGCAAGTCAAAGGCACTCTTACTGTTTGAAAATGGTTTACTGGATGCCTTTGAAGTGGGTACTTTTAAAGGGCTTTCCCAGATTCATAAGTTTCTTTTCGAAGATATCTATGATTTTGCAGGAGAGATAAGGAACGAGAATCTTGCAAAAGGAGGATTTCGTTTTGCATCCGTTATGTATCTGAGAGAGGCTTTGAAAAATATTGAACGGATGCCGCAATCTGATTTTGATGAAATTATAGAGAAATATGTAGAGATGAATGTTGCTCACCCATTTCGTGAAGGTAATGGCAGGAGCATGAGAATATGGCTTGACGCGGTTTTGAAAAAAGAGATTGGGAGGGTCGTTGGCTGGAGCAAGGTGGATAAAGAGGATTATCTTCTGGCGATGGAGCGCAGTCCGATAAGAGATGTGGAAATCAAAGCATTATTAAAAAACGCGCTGACAGATAAAATCGATGACCGGGATGTATATATGAAGGGAATTGATGCGAGTTATTACTACGAAGGATATAATGTTTACAAAACCGAAGAATTGAACAAAATAAAAATCGGAGGAACAGGCTTATGAAAAAATACAGCGAAAAAGTAAATAAGATTGTCTACGGCGGCGATTATAACCCAGAGCAGTGGCCGGAGGACATCTGGCGGGAGGACATGCGCCTTTTTAAGGAGGCAGGAATAGACATTGTGACCCTCAATGTGTTCAGCTGGGCGGCGATACAGCCTTCAGAGGAGGAGTATGACTTTTTAAAGCTTGATAAGATTATGGAGATGGTGAGGGAAAACGGACTGAAAGTATGCCTTGCCACATCCACAGGCGCGCATCCGGCGTGGATGGCAAAGCGCCACCCGGATATTCTGCGGGTGGATTTTGAGGGAAGAAAGCATAAGTTCGGCGCACGCCACAATTCCTGCCCCAATAGTCCGACCTATCAGAAGTATTCCGTTAAACTTGCGGAAAAGATTGCCGGGCGGTACAAAGGGTATGAAAATATTGTAGCATGGCATATTTCCAACGAATATGGCGGGGAGTGCTACTGCGAGAACTGCGAGCGGGCGTTCAGAGCGTGGCTTAGAGAGAAATATAAGACGCTCGAGGAAGTGAACCGGGCGTGGAATACATCATTTTGGGGGCATACCTTTTACGACTGGGATGAGATTGTGCTGCCTAACGCCCTGAGCGAGCATTTTGAGCCGGAACGAAGCATGTTCCAGGGGATTACGCTGGATTACAGGCGATTTAACTCGGACAGTATCCTGAACTGCTACCGGATGGAATATGATGCGGTGAAAAAGATAACGCCGGATATTCCGGTGACTACGAACCTGATGGGATTTTACCCGGCGCTTGATTACCAGAAATGGGGAAGGTACATGGACGTTGTCTCGTGGGATAACTATCCGGATGTGGATGCCTCTCCGGCGGAAATCGCCATGCAGCATGACCTGATGCGGGGCGTGGGCGGCGGAAATCCGTTCCTTTTGATGGAGCAGACACCGGGAGTTACCAACTGGCATACATATTGTGCGCTGAAACGTCCGGGCGTGATGAGGCTGTGGAGCTATCAGGCGGTTGCCCACGGCGCGGATTCTGTGATGTTCTTCCAGATGCGAAGGAGCATAGGGGCTTGCGAAAAGTATCACAGCGCGGTTATTGACCATGTGGGAAATGGCGAGACGAGAGTATTTAAGGAGACGGCTGCTCTTGGGAAGGAGCTTAAAAAGCTTGGCGGTGATCTGCTCGGCGCGGTGTCTGATGCGAAGGCTGCCATCTATTTTGACTGGGATAACTGGTGGGCGCTAAACTGTACTGCGGGCCCTACTATGGATCTTGAATATAAGGCTCAGGTGCTGGATTACTATAAAGCGCTGCATGGGCTGAATATCCCGGTGGATTTTGTGGGGGCTAATGATGGCCTGGACAAGTATAAGCTTTTGATCGCACCGGTGCTCTATATGACAAAGACTGGGTATGACGAAAAAGTGCGCCGGTTCGTGGAGCACGGAGGAACCTTTGTCACCACATTTTTCAGCGGGATCGTGGATGAGCATGATCTGGTAATTACCGGCGGATATCCGGGGAAACTTCGGGATATCCTGGGAATCTGGGCGGAGGAGATAGACGCGCTGCCAAGGGATAAGGAGAACAGCTTTGACTATAACGGGAGAACATACCCGGCACGGCTTTTGTGTGACCTCATCCATCCGGAGGGAGCGAAAGAGCTTGGCGCGTACCAGAAGGACTTTTATGCGGGGATGCCTGCGGTGACGGTAAACGAGTTTGGGAAAGGAAGAGCCTACTATGTGGCGACCCGCTCGGACGAGCATTTTTTCAGGGCGTTTCTTGAGGATGTGTGCAGGGAGTGCGGCATTAAGCCGCTTTTTGAGAGAGCGGACGGCATGGAAGCCACTGTGCGGGAGAATGAGAACGGGAGATTTTTATTCCTGCTGAACCATGGAGACCGTGTTTTGGAAGTAAGGGCAGAAGAAACTTGCGTGGATCTGCTGACGGAAGAAAGGGTAAGCGGGGGTGAAGAGATAAGGATAGAGCCTAAAGATGTGAAAATCATGAGGATAACTCAGTAAAAATACAGGGGTACCCTCAGTGGACAAAGGACAGTGTGTTCTTTTGCTCGCTGAGGGTACCCCTGTTTCTGCTAATACCTCATCATCGTTTGAAATATGACGGTTTCATCGTCTGCATTTTCATAGATATGGTCTTCATCGCCGTTAAATGTAATGGAATCTCCCGTTTCTAATTCGTATATCCTTTCTGCAATATGCAGCGTCAGTCTGCCGGAAGTTACAACGACGTATTCTTCCAGCGCATTTTTGTGTCCGGTAGAAGGATAGTTTGAGTGAGGATCAAGCTCGATATATAAGTAGTCAAACGAGGTAAAGGGATCGAAGGGGAAGAGGTTGTATACGCGGATATAATTTTCTTCATTTCTAACTTGCGCTACATCTTCAAGCTTATTGACCTTGTAGTCGGTGCTTTTGTGCTGCGACAGAAGGGTAGCGATGGGAATCTGCAGCCCGGAAGATATCTTCCAGACGGTTGATATGGTGGGACAGGATTCATTGCGCTCGATCTGAGCCAGCATTGCCTTGGAAACACCAGTTTTTTCCGAGGCCTCGCTCAATGACATATCCCTGAGCCTGCGTTGGTTCCGAATTACGTTTCCGATATCATAAGACGGTTCTTTCATTTGTATATTCAATCCTTTCCATATAGAGATGATGCCGGTAAGTCTTTTCTTCCTTGCATCATAAGAAAATTATATCACAAATTATGTAAAAATCTATAACTGAATAAAGGAAATATATACAGACAAATAATAATATTTGTTGAATTTTACAGAATAGTATGTTAATATGTTCAATATAACATACATGTGTATATTATAACGTGCGCGCAGAACTATTTTAACGTAAAGGAGGAACAAATTTAATGAGTGAAATGATCTATGAAATTAATGGGAAGATCAATGAATTAGTATGGGGTCCGTATATGATTTTCCTGCTTCTGGGCGTAGGCATCTTCCTGTCTGCCAGGCTTGGTTTTTTGCAGTTTAGAAAGTTCGGCTATATTATTAAAAACACGATTGGAAAGGCGTTTAAGAGTACGGAGGGCGACGGCTCGATCTCTTCCGGGAAGGCAGCGCTGACTTCTATCGCGGCTGTTGTGGGAACGGGGAATGTTGCCGGTGTGGCGACTGCAGTTGCGCTTGGAGGTCCGGGAGCGGTATTCTGGATGTGGGTTTCTGCGCTTTTTGGCATGGCTACGAAGTTTTCGGAGGTTACCCTTGGCATCCATTATCGGGAAAAGAAAGGAAACGGCGAATTTTCCGGAGGAGCGATGTATTATATATCTAAAGGTCTAAAGTCTAAAATCCTGGGAGGGTTCTTTGCGGTTATGGTTATTGTTGCGTACTTTGTAGTAGGAGCGATTGTGGATACCAATTCCATGTGCCATTCCATAGAGGCTCAGTTTGGCATCCCGCCTCTTGCTACCGGCATTGTCTTTTCTATTCTGGCGGGAGCGGTTATCCTTGGCGGAATCAGCAGGATTTCCAATGTATGCCAGTTTCTGACTCCTTTTATGTGCGGGCTTTATGTTGCGGCCGGTCTTGGGATTATCATACTTAATATCCAGCAAGTGCCGTCTGCTTTTGCGGAAATCGTCCGAAGCGCGTTTACTCCGGCGGGCGCTACCGGCGGGTTTGCAGGAACGACCTTTATGGTAATGCTGACAAAAGGCATGGCAAGGGGAATGTTTTCCAATGAGGCAGGGCTTGGCAGCTCTCCTATCATTCATGCAAGCGCGAAAGTGAGCCATCCGGTGGAACAGGGAATCTGGGGTGCGACAGAGGTCTTTGTAGATACGATTATCGTAGCGACGATCACAGGGCTTGCAATTGTGATTTCCGGCGAGTGGAAGAGCGGGCTTGACGGCGCCGCACTGACGATGAAATCCTTTGAGACGGCGCTGCCCGGCACGATAGGAAGTTACATTGTTATGTTCAGTATTGTGCTGTTTGGATTTTCCTGCCTTATTTCGGCAAATTATTACTGCGAGAAGGCGGCTGAGTATCTCTTTGGGGAGAAATCGGTCATGCCTCTTCGGATCTTGTGGTGTATCTTTATTGTGATCGGCTCTGTGGGCGGTCTTGGATTTGTATGGGACCTTGCGGATACGTGCAACGGCCTGATGGCAGTTCCCAACCTGATTGCGCTGGTTGCCCTGAGTCCGGTTGTAGTGAAACTGACGAGAGAATATTTTGCACAGATAAAAGAAGAAAAGAATAACGGCAATTCATAAGGAGGTTTAAAATCTATGGAAAATGTAAAAGTGATTCTCTGGGGCCTTGGGGCTATGGGCGGCGGCATCGGAAGGATGCTCGCGAAGAAAAAAGGCGTAGATATTGTAGGAGCTATTGATATCGGAGAAAAGCTTGGAAAGAGCATGTATGACGTGATTCCCGGCATTGTCAGGGGAGACAGGCAGGATGTGACGGTAGGCAGCCCGGAAGAGGTAATCAAACCGGGAGCGGCAGATATCGTAGTGGTCTGCACCAATTCTTTTACAAAGGATGTGTATGACAAGCTGGTATTTGTGATGGAGCGGGGGATGAATGTCATTACCTCTGCGGAAGAGATGGCGTATCCGAAAGCGAAGGAGCCGGAGCTTACGAAGAAACTTGACGAGTACGCGAAGAAAAACGGCGTTTCCGTCATGGGTACGGGGATTAATCCTGGGCTGATCATGGACTTGCTTGTAGTTTTATGGACAGCGGCATGTGAGGAAGTGAATCATATTACATCCAGGAGAGTGAATTCTTTATCGCCTTTTGGGCCTGCCGTTATGGAAGAGCAGGGAATCGGCATGCCAGTGGAAGAGTTTAACAGGAGGAAAGCAGACGGCACGATGGCAGGTCATGTGGGTTTTGCGGAGTCTACGATGATGATCTGCGATGCCCTTGGCTGGAAATGGGATAGTTTCGGCCAGGATATGGAGCCGATCGTCACAGACGTTGACAGAAAGTCGCCCTATGGATTTGCGGCAAAAGGCACTGTAGCAGGCGTGGCGATGAAAGGATGGGTGGACATTGACGGCGAGAGAAAGCTTGACATGGAACATCCTCAGCAGATTGAGCCGGAGCAGGTAGGCATTCACACAGGCGACTATGTGATCATGGATTCTGTTCCCCCGGTAAACATGGCAAATAGCCCGGAAATCGACGGGGGCATCGGAACGATGGCGATGATCATGAACTGCATCCCCCACTGCATCAATGCGGATCCGGGCGTCGTTACCATGCTCGATATTCCGGTACCCCATGCGATTATGGGTGATTTCAGGGATTTGATCAAGGCGGATAAGAAACTTGTATAAATAGCTGCCTGTGATATAATTTATGTAGGAAAGGAGTGTGGTGGTTGGTATGGATCCATTTGTAAAAAAGGGAGATTGGATACAGATTGAAGATGTTGTTCTTCCGGCCGGAAAGCGCGCCCCCCAGGTTCCGGAAGATACGCAGAAGTGCGACCTTAAAATGTGGGTAAAGGGGGAGGCCCTTTCGGATGCCGAAGAAGGGGAGCTGGTTAAGATAAGGACGACCACCGGAAGGATTGAAAAAGGGTGTCCGACAGCGGTAAATCCCGGTTACATACATGATTATGGGGAATTTCAGCCCGAACTTCTGAAAATAGAGCGCCAGCTGAAACAGATTTTATTTGGGGGTGAGAGCTGATGGCGAAAGATATGTCATACGAGGCAGTCAATGCGAGAAAGAATGACATCATGAGAGACGCCATGCGTTTAGATTATGATGATTTTGAGTATGAAGGCATCGGTTTTGATTACGAGCGGATGATGGAAGAGACAGGATACTCTATGGAAGAGATGCAGAAAATCCAGGCAGATAACGGAGTGGGGAACACCCCTCTTCTGGAGATGCGTAATCTGACCGCGCTGGCAAGGAAGTATGCGCCGGAAGGCAAGGGCGCGAGGATATTCATAAAGGACGAGGCATGCAACGCGTCGGGAAGTTTCAAGGCGAGGCGGGCGGCAATCTCTGTCCATCACGCAAAACGTCTCGGCTACAAGGGCGTTATCTCCGCCACCAGCGGAAACTATGGGGCAGCGGTGGCGGCGCAGGCTGCGATGAACGGCCTGAAATGTATCGTCGTGCAGGAGTGCTATGATGACGAGAAAAAGGGTCAGCCGGAGATTTTGGAAAAACAGCGGATATGCGAAGCTTATGGAGCGGAAGTGGTTCAGCTCACGGTAGGACCTGAGCTTTTCACTACATTTCTTGGACTGCTGGAGGAAACCGGATATTTTAATGCCTCCCTGTATACGCCTTTTGGCATCGCCGGGGTGGAAACTCTCGGGTACGAGCTGGTGATGCAGTGCCGTGAGCGGCTCGGGCGGGAACCGGATGTAGTCGTATGTACCAATGCGGGAGGCGGCAATCTCACCGGAACTGCGAGGGGAATACAGAAAGCCGGGGCAAAAAATGTGGAGATTGTGGGGGCGAGCATCGACCTTAAGGGTCTCCATATGGCGTCGGACCATGATTTTAACAGAAAGTCCTGCACGACGGGGCACACGGGATTTGCAATACCGTTTATCACATGGCCGGACCGTTCGGACTGCCCAAGGAATGCGGCGAGGACATTGAGGTACATGGACCGCTATGTTACGGTAAAACAAGGCGAAGTGTTTTACATTACCCAGGCTCTGGCAATCCTGGAAGGATACGAGAGAGGGCCGGCGGGCAACACGTCTCTGACGGCGGCGTTTGCTCTGGCTCAGGAGATGGACCGGGATCAGGTCATCATCGTGCAGGAGACTGAATATACCGGGGCGGGCAAGCACACGATGCCTCAGCTCACCTTTGCAAAGCAGAACGGGATCAAAGTGTCCTTCGGCAATCCGGATGAGGAGGTTCCTGGGGAAACGCTTATATTCCCCGAGGAGCCGTCCATGATACGGGCGAGGGAATACGACCTGGCGAAAGCGAAACGCTCTTATATCCACAACTGTGTAAAGAACTATAAGATGAAAAATGCAGCAGAAGAAGATATTCGGTACATTATGGAAGAGATTCGGGAAGAGCGGGAGTTTGTCGCTTGCGAGCTGAAAAAATATGGCGTGAAAGTAGATTGATAGATAGACACTTTATATATGGACATTTATCTGTGGAACCGCCGCATGAATGATTGGATAGATCATTGGTGCGGCGGCATTCGCCCAAAAGAACAGATTTGTATGAACTTGCTATGATTACCGTTCTTTATTTGCAATATAAATGTAAGCATCTTCAAGCGTTGCCTGACAGGAACTGCATTCAATTTGAGGCGGCGTTTCGCTGATTAATTTCAAACTTAATTCGCCTCCTGCATACTGTTTCGATGAAACATGATACTTTTCCTCCAGCTCTCTTGCCGCTCCTTCATCCTTTACTTTGCAGATCCAGACATGGCCTTCGGCCTGTTCCAGCAGTTCCCTCATGTTTCCGGAATAAAGAAATTCCCCCTTTTTCATAACCGCAAGCTGACTGCAGGACGCTGCCAGGTCTTCCACTACATGGGTCGAGAACAAAACAGTACGTCCTTCTGAAAAATCAACCAGCAGATTCCGGATACGGATACGTTTCTTAGGGTCTAATCCAGTTGTGGGTTCATCGGCAATTAAAAATTCCGGTTCATTTAAAAGCGCCTGAATAAGTCCGACTCTCCGTTTCATGCCGCCTGATAATTGTCTCATCTTCTTTCTTCGGTGATCTGACAGGCCTGTCTTTTCACAATGTCATTAACTTAAGAAAAAGAACAATACCAGATAGCTTTACCCCTTTCCTTGGAATAAAGCTATCTGGTATTGTTCTGGAATCCAATTCTGATCTTTGATGTTATTTTATTGTATTTATCACCAAGGATGTCCTCATGTTTTACAATTCTGCTGTTTAGTAAGCTCTTTTATGCGTGTTGGAATAGTTACCCGCAAGTTGTCCCTTTGTCCGGTGATAATGACGGTCCGGCCTTATTGGAACCAGATTTTTGCTGATGTCTTCATAGATCTGTTGAAACAGTCTGTCTTGTTTTTGCGCGTCTGTTTCCAGCAGGATATAGATCAGATCATTTTTCAATATCCCAATGCTTAATGTCCGGTTAACCATCATTTTATGTTTCCTGTGCTTCTCTTTTTCATCCAACTCTGTCTCTGCGTCTCGGATGATGTCTTCCGCAAGGTTGCTGATGTAGATTGTACTGTAAATATCCTGCAGCAACAGGACAGGCTTTGTTCCTGTGAAATTCTCCATCTGCAGCCGGTCTTTCAGTGTCTCATATGCCGTTTCAATCCCCCATCTCATATGGTACAGTTCCGCAATCTGCAGATGGTCAAAAGTTTCCGATGGTACATTTGTGATAAGCACTTCTTCCCGCCCTTCCGGTAGCGGCACTTTAACCATCCGCAGGGTAATGTGCCCGAGTTCTTCCATCCGCCGGCCTATATCCGTTCCCTTATAATGTCTGATCCGGCTTTTGTCCAGATGGATATCCACCCATGTGTCCGGTCCAGTCAGATTGGTCTGCTCTTTTTTATAATCGCTGGATTTGAGACGTGCAAGGAATAAGATGCCTTTCTCCATCATCCGGATAAAAGCCGCAGTGGACGGATATCCCCTGTCCATAACAACCAGAAACGGCTGAGAAGAGCCGATTGTTTCATGCACACGGTCAATCTGTTCTTCTGCAAGGCTCATTTCATCAAACTTACATCTACAGCAGTCGCTCTCCAAAACCATACGGTTCATAACGTCATACAGGCAGCCAAGCCCTATGGCAGCCTGCGGTTTTGTCCCTTTTCTACTGGATGTCCCGAATTCTTCCAGGGTTTCCTTTGTGGTGGGAATATTGATCCCTGAGCCGTCCGCAGCAAGGACTAAATATCCATGAAAGGTAGAAAATCCGGGATCAGTATAAAAATTTCTGTTATGATGACGGTAAAGCTCATAAAAAGCCAGTGGGTTCAGCTTCGTGCGCTGTTTCAGATAGCCGGGCTTTGATATTTCTATCCCCGGATGTGCCGTTTTCATATAATTGCGCAGCTCCAGACTCAAAGTAATCCCCCTTCGGTTAATCATAGTAAACAGAAGATCCGTTAAAGGCATTTTTCGGTTTCTTATAAAAGAGGACGGATTTCCATCCCTGCAAAAATCGTGGAAGCCATCCTGATGGATCAAACTGATATCACAACAGGTACGTTTTTGAGAATTTTTCATAAAATCACCTGCCTTATGAGAAAAACATCAGTTATTTATTTCTATTATACAGCAAAAACACAGAAAAAAGGAACCTTTTACCATTCAAAATGTAAAAGATTCCTTAAGTTAATGACATTGCGTGAATTCGTGGATTTACGAGACGACTACGCCCAAGTTGGCGTACTATGCGGGCTGGACTTACTGGGCGTGCCACATTACCTATATTGCCAGCAAGGGAAGCGGCAGCCTTAAGGCGCTGAGCTGGGCGGTGTTCCGCAATGCGGAAGTCTATGACACGTTCCCGACCATGGCGGTGCAGTTAGCGACGCTGGGCGTCTTTCTGGGCGGGTGCTTTATCGCCAGCAAGGGGCTTAACCCGCTGAAAAAGCTGCTTTCCCTGGCGGGAACCAGTATGTTTGTTATGTCGATTCTGTATATTATTATGATGCTTGCGGCTCCGGCGATCAACCCTGGCGCGGATTATGTGACCATGGACTTAAGCTTTAAGAACCTGATTCCGAATTTTAACGTGGCATATTTCACATCCCTGTCGATTCTTGTATTTGCGGTAGGCGGCTGCGAGAAGATCTCCCCTTATGTAAATAAGGTGGAGAATCCAAGTAAAGGGTTCCCTAAGGGAATCATTGCGATGGCGGTCATGGTGCTTGTGTGTGCCATTCTTGGAACGGTTGCCATGGGCAAGATGTTTGACCCGACGCTTATCAATGCCAGCGACGAGGCGTTTAACTCTTATGCGGCCAACGGTTCTTACTGGGCGTTCCAGAAATTGGGCCAGTATTATCATGTGGGCGATCTGTTCCTGGTAATCTATGCGCTGTGTAACCTTATCAGCCAGTTTGCGATTCTGATTCTGAGCATTGACGCGCCGTTACGGATGCTTTTGGAAAATGAGAAGACGAAGGAATTTATCCCGTCTGCTATGAGAAAGCAGAACAAGGACGGCGCATATGTCAACGGCATCAAGCTGATCATCGTGCTTGCAGGTGCGATTATCCTCGTCCAGACCTTTATGCCGGGGGCGGCGGCAGTGCTCCAGCAGCTTACAAGGCTGAATTCTGTATGCATGCCGATGCGTTACCTGTGGGTGTTCGTGGCGTATCTTGCGCTTAGAAAGGCCTATGATCGGATACCGGCGGAGTACCGTTTTGTGAAAAACCAGAAAGTGGCCATGTTTTTTGGCGGATGGTGCTTTTTTGTGACGGCTGCATGTTGTATTATGGGTATGTACAGTAAAGAGCCTCTCACGCTGGCGTTAAATATCATCACGCCGGTTGTGCTGACTGCCCTCGGGCTTATCATGCCGAAACTGGCGCAGCGGGAGAGAGCGAAGAAGTAAGAAAGCAGCAGGAGGTGTTTACGGTGGATATGAAGACGATATCGGAGCTTGCCTCGTTTATCAAGGGCGCGCCTACGGCGTTCCACGCGGTGGAGAAGATGGGAGGCATGCTTGAGGAGGAAGGCTTTGAGGAGCTTAAAGAGCGGGAAAAGTGGGAGCTTAAGCCTGGGAAGGGGTACTATGTCAAGAGGAATGGTTCCAGCATCATCGCTTTTAAGGCAGGGGCAAAGCTTTCGGACTATACCTTTCATGTGACGGCATCCCACAGTGATTCGCCGGGATTCAAGCTCAAGGAAAATGCGGAGCTTGACGTAAAAAAGAGGTATACGGTATTGAATACGGAAGGGTATGGTGGTATGATTTGCTCAACGTGGTTTGACCGCCCCCTTTCCGTGGCGGGCAGAGTGATTGTAAAGACGGATGAGGGTCTTAAGGCAAGGCTTGTTGACCTTGACAGAGACCTTCTGATGATTCCGAGCCTTGCGATCCACATGGACCGTTCGGTCAATGACGGGCACAAGTTCAATAAGCAGGTGGATATGCTGCCGCTGTTTGCGGGGGAAGAGAAGGCGCCGGGAGCGGTTAAGGAGCTGGTGGCGAAGGAGCTTGAGGCAAAAGCGGAGGACATCTATGGGATGGATCTGTTTTTATACAACCGCATGGCTCCGGCCGTGTGGGGAAGTGACAATGAGTTTTTCTCCTGCCCGCAGCTTGACGACCTGGAGTGTGCGTTTGCCTCATTGAAGGGGTTCTTATCCGGCGGCAATGAGAGGAATGTAAATGTGTTCGCCTGTTTTGACAATGAAGAGGTAGGCTCCGGCACGAAGCAGGGCGCAGGATCTACGTTCCTCTATGATGTGCTCTGGCGGGTCAACCTTGCTCTCGGCAAGGATGAGGAGGACTTCTTAAGGGCGGTGGCGGGCAGCTTTATGCTGAGCTGCGACAATGCCCATGCGGTGCATCCGAACTATAAGGAAAAGACGGATGCCACCAACTGCGTGTATATGAATGAGGGAATCGTAGTGAAGTCTCATGCAGGGCAGAAGTATACCAGTGACGCTCTGAGCATTGCCGTGATGAAGGCAATCTGTGAGAAGGCGGGGGTTCCGCTGCAGTTTTTCGCCAACCGCTCCGACGAGGCGGGGGGCAGCACTCTTGGGAACATCGCCATGTCTCAGGTGTCTATGAATGCAGTGGACATCGGGCTGCCTCAGCTTGCCATGCATTCTGCTTACGAGACTTGCGGGGTAAAGGACGCCGGGTATCTCATCCGGGCGGCGGAGAGCTTTTACAAAAGCCATATCAGCGCAGCGGGAGACGGAACATTCCATATAGAGTAAAGAGATAAAAGCGAGGACAGTGTGAAGATGAAAAAGATACTTATGATAGGAACAGGCGGCACCATCGCTTCCAAAGAAACGGAAGACGGGCTGACTCCGGGGCTTACGCCGGAGGATATCTTATATTATATTCCGGATGTGAAAAATATCTGTGACGTGGAGACAATCCAAGTGTGCAATCTGGACAGCACGAACGTAAAGCCTGAGCATTGGCAGCTGATTGTGAAGACTATAGAGCAGAATTATTACAGCTATGACGGATTTGTTATCTGCCACGGTACGGACACGCTGGCGTATACTGCCTGTGCACTGTCCTACATGATACAGAATTCCAACAAGCCGGTTGTCATTACCGGGGCGCAGAAACCGATAAGCCATGACGTGACAGATGCAAGGACGAATCTTCTTGACAGCTTTATCTATGCGGCTGATAAGCATTCTCAGGGAGTGAATATCGTGTTTGACGGCAAGGTCATTGCGGGAACCAGGGCGAAAAAAGAGATGTCCAAGAGCTACAATGCATTTTCCAGCATCAATTTCCCGTACCATGCGGTTATAAGAGACAGGCGGCTGATCCGGTATATTCCGGAGATGCCGTACAAGGAGCGGGTGCATTTTTACTATAATATGAAAGACAGCGTGTGCGTGCTGAAACTGATTCCCGGGCTCAAGCCGGACATTCTCTACTATCTTTTTGAGAATTATGACTCTATCGTGGTGGAGAGCTTTGGCGTGGGAGGCATGCCGAAGTCTTTGACGGACGTGTTCCGCGCGGAGATGAAAAAGTGGGAGCAGGAAGGAAAGCACGTAGTCGTTACGACGCAGGTGGTCAATGAAGGCAGCGACATGATGGTGTACGCGGTGGGAAAGACCATCAAAAAAGAGTTCAACCTGATGGAGGCGTATGATATGACTACGGAGGCGGTCATCACAAAGCTTATGTGGCTTATGGGGATGGAAGGGCTTTCGAAAAAGGAGTTCAGGGAGCTTTTCTACCAGCAGATAAATTATGATATACTTTTTGCGGAGTAGATTGAAGAGCGTTTGGAATTTAACAATAGACAAATGTACGTTAGTGTTGCTATACTTATAAGGAATATGACGAGGCAGAGAGGTTAGGCTATGGCAATATATTTTCGTACGTTGCGTGAAAATGTGGTGGAGGCAATCCGCGATAAGATTATTAATCAGGAATTGAAACCCGGCGAGAGGATCGTGGAGATGGAGCTTGCGGAGGAGTTTAAGACAAGCCGCGGGCCTGTGCGGGAGGCGCTCAGGCAGCTTGAGCACGAGGGGCTTATCGAGTACACCCGGAATGTGGGCTGTACCGTTAAGAATCCGGATCTCCAGGAGTCTTTTGAGATCTACCTGATCAGGGTGAGTTATGAGATTCTTGCGGTAAAATATATGGGAGGCAGGATACCTCCGGAGACGATATCGAATATGGAGAAAGTGCTGGAGAAGATGAAAGCGCTTGACGAGAGCCGCTATGCTCAGGTCTATCTGTATGATAATGAGTTTCACGGCGAGCTTGTGAAGATGACGAAGTTAAAGCATCTCTACCGGTTGTGGAGTGAACTCAGCTACGGGAATATTGTTACCGGGTATAATAATGTGCAGGATAAAAAACGGGTGGCAGAGCGTCAGTACACGGTACATAAGGACATTGTGGATGCCTGCCGGACAGGGGATGCGGGAGAGATCTGCAAAGTGGTATCGGAGCATTATATGCGTACCATTACGAGGCTTATGAAAGAGCAGGGCGTAAAAGAGGATGAAGTGCCGTTTTCCAGGGATTTTCTGCTTTAAATCCAGAGATTTGAGTAAGCAGAATCGCTATAAGAAATTCTTATAGCGATTCTCTTTTTTGTCTAAATTTTACACCTTAATATTGTAGCTTGCATTTGGAATCATGGTAGCATGTGAATTCCTGCGCGGCGTGGGCGCAGAGCAGTCTGTAAAGGCAAGTGTTGTGTGGCCGTTCTTGTTCGCTACAGTCATCACGGTGGGGGAAATGTGTTTTTCACCGTTGCGTAATTCATTCGTAAGTAAATACGTTTCGAAGAAATATGTATCGCTTTTGATGGGGGTTATCGCAGTGTCAACATTTTGTGCGAATAAGCTAAGCCCGTTTGTGCAGGCGTTCATTGAGAAGTTTGATGTGTTCCCGGTATTTGTGGGCATCTTTGCATTGATGCTGGTGTTCGCAGCGCTGATCTGGCTTGTAAACGGGAAACTTAACAGCCTGGTTGAGGGAAAGGAATAAGAAGAAAGAATTAATTATATAGAGGCGCAAAATCCTGGCTGGAAGGGGTTTTGCGCCTCTGTTTTGCATGTCGGTTTTTGAGAAATAAAAATGGTATTGACATATATCGAGAGTCGATGTAATATAATTATAAAGATATTCGATATATATTGAAACAAAAGATATAATTGTTTTAAATATATATTGTCATCAAATAGTAAAAAGCGAGGTGAGTAAAATGACAGTAAGTAGGAATCTTGTTTCTGGTAATACATCCATGTTGCTTTTAAAGCTTTTGTCGGAAAAGGATATGTATGGATACGAGATGATAAGCACTTTATCTAAACGTTCCAACAATGTGTTTGAGCTTAAGGTAGGAACCCTCTACCCGCTGCTCCACAGCCTGGTACAGAGCGGGTATCTTAAGGGATACGATCAGGAGGCGAATGGAAAGCTCCGTAAGTATTACCAGATTACACCAAACGGACGCAAATACCTTGACAAGATGATAAAGGAGTGGAATACTTACGCAAATGCGGTAGGCATGATGATAGGTGGTGTGAATTATGAAAGCTGATAAATATCTGCAAGAATTGACGAAACGCATCGAAAGTTCCAAGGTGAGAAAAGAGATTATGAGAGAATATCAGGATCATATCGAGGACTGCAAGGAGGCGCTCATGGAATCCGGCATGAGCGAGGAGGAAGCGGAAAAAGAGGCCGTAAGGCAGATGGGCGATCCTGGAGAGGCGGGGCGGGAGATGAACCGGATTTACAGAGACATGCTGGATCTTAATATGGCTATATGGTTTTTAGCATGCTGCGTCCTGACTCTGTTGACGAGATGGGTGCTGGAAAGAGGCATGGGAGTTGTAGATATAAGTGCAGCCGGAGTGCCTGTAATTATACCGGAGTATATCGGGAGAGCGCTCCTTGTATATGGTTTCCTGTTAAGCGCATGGGAGAAACATAATGACCTGGAGCTTTACTACGTGCATGGAAAAGACTGGGGCGGCGCAGGCGCCGGAGCCATGAACAACAGCGGATTTATTCTGGCTGTCGGAGTGGCGTTGATGGCGCACAGTATGGAGCGGGGCGTATGGATAAGCATAATAGCGGCGGCAGCGCAGATTGTGTTAAGGAGTTATATCCAGATGCTGAACAGCAAGAGGGAGACAGAACTTCTCTGGGAGATTGGAGTGGCAGATACGGCAATCACTTACAAGGGTAAAGGAACGTTTCGCGGCAAACAGATAAAGATAAAGACCAATGAAGAAGAGATTCAGCCGGGAACTTCTGTTATGATTGTAATGTTTGAGGGGCCAAAGCCAGTGGTGGCACGGGTGTGACAAGACAGCAGATAGAAAAGGCGGTACAGAACATAGATATGATGAAGGTCAGATAACAGGGAGCGGAGGGTGAATTCGCTCCCTGTTTGCAATAATTTGATAATTATCTTTGTACCCAGGTAGGGATTGTCTTTCCTCTCATATCGAATGCAGTACCGAGGATGTTCATAATCCTTAAGCCTTCCGTTACGGCGAAGTATCTGTTGTTATTATTAGCATCATGGTATGCATGGAACCAATTCAGGCCAATGTACATGGTAAACAGGAAGAAACCGATGAAAAATGCTGTCCACATCCCGCTGAGCGTGCCGCCAATGAGTGTCATGATCGCGGTATATCCCAGAGCCGCAGCGATTACGTACCGCGCTTTGGCAAAGAAGTGTTTCCACGTCCGGGATAACAAGAACAGTATAACCACATACGCTGCTGTCATAAGACAGAAAAGGCTCAAATGCATTCCGCTTATAGAAACGTCTTTCCAAGGGAAGATAAAACTTCTGGCAAAAGTGTAGGCGGTCATAAGCAATGGAACAAGATTAATGGCATTTATATGGAAGATTACCATTAATATAGTTGTGTTTTTAGTAAAATACATCCCTATATAACATATGATGCATAAAATAACCGGAAAGAAAAAGAAAGTTCCTATTGTATCGGCAAATGGAAATGCGTTTTCCATCGTTCCCGGAGAACCCATAAGTTTCCTGGGCAAACAGATGCCGTCAGAAGAAGAGTACATCCAATCTCCGAGGAGAAATGAAACGACGGCACATATACAATATCCATATGACAGCATCAGCGCCAGACTTTTGTTAAACTGCTTTGACGTCAGGATTTCTTTTGTAATATCTTCTTTCAAAACCTTCGCAAGCTGTTCGCCCCAGGATGCCTCATCCTCTTCCAGTATTGACTCTGATACAGAATCAAAAGGAAGATGGCGCTGGCGCAGGTTTTCACATACACGCCTGACTGCCTCTAGGTTCTGCTCTTCCTCATGCAGCAGTTTGAGACGGTTTTCCATAACGGCTTCAAGATTCAGCTTTCCATCTTTCAGATCCCGGATGTCAGAGATAGGGACTCCAAGGACTCTTAATACTTTAATCCGTTCAAGCTGTTCGATGTCCTGTTGGGAATATTCCCGATAGTTATTTGTATCATTTCTTTTTGGGGAGATAAGTCCTTCATTTTCATAATATCTGATATTTGCTTTGGTGATGCCAACCTTGTTTTCTACATCTTTAATCGTCATGATAAATGTCCTCCTTTATGTTTGATGCCCTGATTATAAGGGTTAAAGAGGCTTGAAGGTCAATACCTTTTTTAAAATCCTTATCATTTTTTTATGCCTGGTGTCTTTTCTTTGCCCTTGACGTAATGATGAGCGCTATGAGAGATGCTATCTGTACCACAAACAGATACTTTGCATAATCCGGGTATCGGTGAAGCTGAGCCCATTCGGCCGCCTCAAATAAGTCTTTGCTGAAAAGCATGGAGTATAGCTGAACTGTTTTTGCCAGCAGCAACAGTGTCACGATGCAGAATACTGCCATAGATATTTTCTGGACGATTGCATATTTGTTTCCCTTCGTTGTTGTTGCTTTTTTTGTGGAATCTTTCCGAAGTTGGTTGAAATAAGGCTTTTATCAAATGGTAAAACATGGTATAATAAGCACAAATTTTAAAGCGTTTGCGGGAGTTGATACCATGGATGAATTTATCAAGGAGCTTGATCCAAATCTGGATTATCTGGAGCATAAAATAATAGGGAATGAAGTCATTATTTATGCAGCCTCAAACAGAAAAATATGCAGATGCCCTTATTGCGGCTCTGAATCGGCGCGAATACATAGCCGTTACGAAAAAAGTTTTCAGGATCTTCCAATCATGGGCAAAAAAACAAAAGTCGTTATTGAAAACAGAAAATTCTTCTGCGACAATCCAGACTGTGGATTCACTACTTTTGCAGAGCGTTTCGACTTCCTGGCACAGAAAGGGAAAAAGACAAAACGCCTGATTGAAAAAATCGTGGATGTTTCCCTGAATACAAGCTCCACCACTGCTTCCAGGACGCTGAAAGACGGGATTGCGGATGTTGGCAAAAGCACCATCTGCAGTCTCTTAAAAAAAAGATATGCCAGTTCCTGAGAAAGAAGCCGTTACAAAAGTCTGCATTGACGATTTCGCATTTCGGAAAAGAAAAACCTATGGGACTATCATGGTAGACATTGACACGCACCGGATCATTGACCTGCTGGCGTCTCGGGAAAGTGCGGATGTGGCGGAATGGCTGAAAAGCTATCCGAATCTTGAAGTTGTATCCAGGGATGGCTCTGTTTCCTATAAAAGCGCCATTGAACAGGCTGGAAGGCATCTGCAGCAGGTCAGTGACCGTTTTCACCTGGTGAAGGGGCTTACGGATGCGGCAAAGAAATTTTTGTCACGTCTTCTGGCAGCAAATTTTATTCTCCCAACGGAAGCATCCCATTATAATGGAAAACCTACGGGGGATTACTGGGATAAACCTGTCAAAGAAGACGCACCTGCCGCTGAGCACAACGCAAATGTTAAAAAGAAAATGAAGACAGTGGAACAAGTACGGGAATTCGGGAAACAGGGATTGAACAAAAGTGAGATTGCAAGGATTGTCGGAATAAACAGGGTGACGGTTGCAAAATACCTGAAAGATGATTTTAACCCTTCCAGCGCTTATTACAATACGACGATCCCCAGTAAAATAAAGCCCTATTCTCAGGAAATAAAAAATATGCTCAGTGAGGGGAAAACTTTCAAGCAGATCAGCGCAGTGATTCGGGAAAGGGGATATGATGGCGCGGATGGAACAATTCGTATGTTTGCCACAAGGGAACGGAGGCTCATGAAGGAAGCTGCCGAACAGGGAGGAAGTGGAGAAAAGATCGAACGGAAGTGGCTGATCAGCCTTTTGTACCACCCTGTTGATGAGGTTCGTTCCCTCAGCCAGGATCAACTGGACAGGATTATAGAAGAATATCCTATCATAGGGCGTGTTTATGATGCTGTGACAGGATTCAAAGGGGCACTGTTTGGCAAAAAAGAGGCCGAGCTTGATAAATGGGCGGAAGAAACCGAAGCTCTTGAGATAGATGAACTGGAGAGTTTTATAAACGGAATCAAAAGAGATATTACCGCAGTAAAAAACGCCATTCGTCTTGATTACAATAATGGACTGGCAGAAGGAAGCGTGAACAAGCTGAAAGTTGTCAAAAGGATCATGTATGGCCGCAACAGTTTTGAGTTGCTGAAAGGGAAACTGTTGCGGCTTGAATTAAAACGCAAAATCAACTAACTTCGGAAAGATTCTAAAAATAGTTGACATCCTATTCT
>OFHP01000657.1_pt1 | contig 19893 bp, 21 predicted proteins | sample 1521651 | NCBI WGS metagenome assembly OFHP01 (sample SAMEA3504105, study PRJEB24116) | mouse gut metagenome | biome: mouse gut; feature: mouse-associated habitat; material: faeces | place: Denmark | collected 2011 | reverse complement strand
TTCGGAGGGGTTGCCAATTCCATTGTTGACAACTTTGACAAAAATTTAAAATAAAATACACCACCCTGTCGTTAACAATGATTATTAAACAACCTCTTAGCCATGGCAAATCTACGAGTGAAAAAAATCACACGCCTAAATGTAATTTTTCATTACCGACTGCGTCTAATGCACATAAACTCAAATCATCTCAATGGACAATATCATCAGCGTGGAAGGTGTAAGCAAGTCTTTTGCCAACCACATAGCCCTTGACAACGTAAGCCTCAACGTGCCGCGAGGCTGCGTCTACGGACTGCTCGGTCCCAACGGCGCCGGCAAGACCACACTCATACGCACAATCAACCATATCACAGCGCCCGACTCCGGCACAATCACATTCAACGGCCACCGGCTCACAGCCGCAGACACCTCCGACATCGGCTATCTGCCGGAAGAACGCGGGCTATACAAAAAAATGAAAGTAGGCGACCAGGCATTGTTTTTCGCACGCCTTAAAGGCCTGAGCAAAACAGAAGCCACGAAAGAGCTGAAAAAATGGTTCGAGCACCTCGAAATTTCCGACTGGTGGGATAAAAAAGTCGAAGAGCTGTCAAAAGGCATGGCTCAAAAAGTACAGTTCATTGTCACCGTGCTGCACCATCCGAAACTGCTCATTTTCGACGAGCCGTTCTCGGGATTCGACCCTATCAACGCCAACGTTTTGAAACGCGAGATACTGAAACTGCGCGACGAAGGAGCCACCGTCATATTTTCCACCCACAACATGGCAAGCGTAGAGGAGCTTTGCGATGAAATAACGTTAATAAACCGTTCACACAACATATTAAGCGGCTCAGTACGCAATCTTAAGCGACGTTTTTCCGACAACAGCTACGAGTTCACATTCAGTTCCGGAAGCCAGGCAGCATATGAGGTACTCGCCCCAATGGCGCATAGCATCGAACAAGCCGGAACCGACAACGAAGGATTTGAGCGCATGACCCTGAGGCTGCGCGAATCCTCCGACCTTCCATTGGTAGTAGCCGCCGCAAACTCCTGCGCCCGGCTTGAAGGATTCCACGCCATCCTGCCTTCAATGGACGACATTTTCATAAAAACCGTAGAAGCCTCCAACCTTAAAACACCCGTGCAACAATGAACTCCCCGCTATCAATAATCATAAGCCGCGAATACCTCGAAAGGGTACAGCGCAAAAGTTTCATAATAAGCACTCTGCTGACGCCCCTGCTGATGCTTGGCTTAATGATGGCGCCAGCCCTGTTTGCCATCCTTGCCGGCCCTGAAAACAAAACCATAGCCGTAATTGACAGAACTGACGCCATGATAGCGCGCCAGCTCGACAACGAAGGGGAACTGAATTTCAAAGTCGTACAGGGCGAACTTGCCGAACTCATCGACAACGCCGACTACGACGCCGTGCTCGTCATAGAAGCAGACGCCGTCAGCCGCCCGTCAGCCATAAAGCTATACAGCCATGAAGCAGCTTCCATGCAGACAGAAGGCGCCATCAGCTCACAGCTTGAAAACATAATAGAAGACGAGCGCATAAAAGCTTACGACATAGACAACCTGTCGCAGATAATGAAGGAAGTAAAAGCCGACGTAAGGCTCGAGACATTCCGCATATCCGAAGGCGACACATCCGAAACATCATCCATTATCAGCTACATCGTAGGCATTACCACGTCCTTGATGCTGTATATGTTCATCATGCTGTACGGACAGATGGTGATGACAAGCATAATTGAGGAGAAAAACAACCGCGTACTTGAAATCGTAGTCAGCAGCGTCAAGCCGAACGCGCTCATGATGGGTAAAATAGTCGGCATAGGACTCGTGGCGGTAACACAGATACTGATTTGGGGAATAATCCTGACGGCATGCTCTATCTGGCTCATGCCGCTCGTGAGCGGTGCAGCCCAAGGCGCCGGAGGCTTCGACCTCGGAGCACTCGGTTCTCCGGCCTATATCTTGGAACTATTCGGCTACATCACCCTGTTCCTCATCGGCGGATACCTTTTCTATTCATCCATTTATGCCGCCGTAGGATCCGCCGTCGACAACATCCAGGACGCATCCCAACTTGTGAGCATAGCCGTCATTCCTATCATAATCGGCATGGTAGTGAGTATGTCCGTGGTACAGAACCCGGCATCTTCACTGGCCGTCTGGACATCGATGATTCCTTTCACTTCCCCGATGGTGATGATGGCGCGCATACCGTTCGGCATACCGGCCTGGCAGATATGGACATCTTTGGCTTTGCTGTACGCCTCTTTTGCCGGCATGGTATGGCTCTCGGCAAAAATATACCGGGTGGGCATATTCATGTATGGAAAGAAACCGAGTTTCTCCGAACTTATACGATGGGCACGATACAAATAGGTCAACTCATAAAATAGCTAAAATACAGCAATTTCCATAATAATTTCGCCGAGCGGGACGTTATACTAATGTACTGCTCGGCGAAAACGCATCCGTTTTCAGCCAAAGGGCTTGTGTGTTAAGGAATTTTTTACTAACTTTGCATGTTTTTGCACCATACAGGTATTGACCACATAGCATATGAGACAGCTAAAAATCACGAAATCCATAACCAACCGCGAAAGCGCCTCGCTCGACAAGTATCTTCAGGAAATCGGCCGCGAGGAGTTGATTTCGGTGGAAGAGGAAGTAGAACTCGCCCAGCGCATCCGCAACGGCGACCAGGTGGCTCTTGAAAAGCTGACGCGAGCCAACCTGCGCTTCGTGGTGTCGGTAGCCAAACAATATCAGAATCAGGGACTGTCGCTTCCCGACCTCATAAACGAGGGAAACCTCGGCCTTATCAAGGCCGCCCGGAAATTCGACGAAACACGCGGTTTCAAATTCATCTCCTACGCCGTGTGGTGGATTCGTCAAAGTATCCTGCAGGCACTTGCCGAACAGAGCCGAATCGTACGTCTGCCGCTCAACCAGGTAGGCTCGCTCAACAAGATAAGCAAAGCTCTGTCTAAATTCGAGCAGGAAAACGAACGCCGTCCCTCCCCGGAGGAGCTTGCTGAAACCCTTGACGTCCCTGTCGATAAAATTGCCGACACACTTAAAGTGAGCGGCCGCCACATATCAGTAGACGCCCCGTTTGTAGAAGGAGAAGACAACAGCCTGCTTGACGTGCTCACCAACGACGACTCCCCCATGGCCGATGCCGGCCTCAACCGCGAGTCGCTGAGCAATGAGGTGGATCGTGCATTGCGCCAGCTTCACGAACGCGAACGCGAAATACTTAAAATGTTCTTCGGCATAGGCTGTCAGGAAATGACCCTCGAAGAAATCGGAGCTAAATTCGACCTCACGCGCGAGCGCGTACGTCAGATTAAAGAAAAAGCCATACGCCGCCTGAAAGGGCAGAAAAGCCGCTTGCTGAAAGCATATCTCGGGGCATAGGCAACCAACCCAACAAACATTGCGCGGGCGTGACTAAGGAACAAGGTCGCGCCCGCGCTTGTTTATAACGCATATTTTGCGTAATTTTGCTCTTACTATGAAGCCCGATTCCGAACAAGCGCGCCGGCATCTGCTCGACCCGGAGAACTCCGACATGCTGATGGCATGGAAACTGGTCTCAGACACCTCCCAATCGGTGTTCCTGACCGGAAAAGCCGGCACGGGCAAAAGCACACTGTTGCGCTATATCATGGCCAACACAAAAAAAGCACATATAGTGCTTGCGCCCACGGGCATAGCAGCCATTAACGTGGGCGGCCAGACGCTACACTCTTTTTTTCGCCTGCCATTCAAGCCCACAATGCCCGACGACCCGGACTTCGCCGCACGCATTCTGCGCAAACGCATGCGCTATCCCGACGCACTGATAAAACTCCTCAAAAGCCTCGAGCTTATAATCATAGATGAAGTGTCGATGGTAAGAGCCGACACCATCGATTTCATAGACAAAATCCTGCGAGTATTCTGCGGAGACATGCGCCGTCCTTTTGCCGGAAAACAGCTTCTCATGGTAGGCGACGTCTTCCAGCTGGAACCGGTAGTGACTGCCGACACACGTGACATCATCGCACGCCAATACGGCACGCCACATTTTTTCAACGCCAAGGTTTTCGAAGAACTGACATTGGTGCCCATAGAACTCCGGAAGGTGTACCGCCAGAGCGACCCCGGCTTCGTGAGCCTGCTCGACAGGGTGCGCGACGGCCACCCCACCCCCTGCGATCTGAGTACTATAAATGCCCGGGTAACCACCCGTGAGCAGGTGTACGGGGGGCCGAAGGAGAACAAGGGCGAACTTCCTGTCACAATAGCAACCCGCCGCGACCTCGTAGACAACATAAACAACGAGCGCCTCGGAGCCCTGCGTAGCCCGGCCGTGACACTGACAGGACAAATCGAAGGAGATTTTCCTGAAGCATCGCTGCCGACCGACCGCGAGCTCACGCTGAAAGAAGGTGCACAGGTCATGTTTGTACGCAACGACCCCGAACGCCGATGGGTAAATGGCACCATAGGCCTTGTGGAAAGCATCGACGACGATCATGTGGGCGTACGGACAGCCGACGGCCTGCTACACTCAGTAGAGCCGGAACGCTGGAGCAACATACGCTACGAATACGACGAAAAAACACACAAGGTGAACGAAGTGGAACTCGGCAGTTTCACGCAATTTCCGTTAAAACTCGCATGGGCACTGACGGTGCACAAAAGTCAGGGCATGACTTTCGACAATGTCGTGCTCGACTTCGGCCGAGGGGCATTCGCAGGCGGACAGAGCTATGTGGCGCTCAGCCGCTGTCGCAGCCTTGAAGGAATACGTCTGCTCAGCACCATAGCCGAGCGTGATATTTATGTCCATCCCGCCGTGTTGCGGTTCAGCCACAATTTCAACAGTTCGCGAATCATCGACGACGCACTCGCACAGGCACGCACCGACGCAGCCATCGCCGCAGCATCACAGGCATTTGCCACCGGCGACATGTCCCGCGCGGTAGACTGCATGGCTATGGCGGCAGAAGCGCGTCCCGCACTACTGCGCAGCCCGGCCGTGAGACGTCTTATCTCGCGACGGCTTAACATTATATCACGCCTCGAATCCGAGGCTGAAGCTCTCCGGCTCGAACTATCCGAAGCAAAAGAAAGATTCCGCGGCCTTGCCGACGAATACGTGACACTTGGCTTGCAGTGCATGGCCGGCGGAAACGACCCCGCCCCTGCTATCGCAAACTACGACAAGGCGCTACGCATATGTCCCGGCCATACGGAAGCCCTGCTTGCCATTGATGAAAGAGAGCGTCCGGTGTCGCTGCAGCTGTTTGGCGCAGACCCGGATATTATTTCGGAGATGGCAAAACGCATCGAAGACCGTCCGTTTGACATTCTGGACATCAATATGGGCTGTCCCGTGCCAAAGGTTGTCAATAACGGGGAAGGCTCGGCTCTGATGAAAAATCCGGCGCTGGCAGGAAAAATCATTGAAAAAACAGTAAAAGCCATTCAAAAGCCTGTTACCGTAAAAATCCGCAAGGGCTTCAATGACGCGTCGGTCAACGCCGTGGAAATCGCCAAGATTGCCGAGCAGAACGGCGCGGCGGCAGTCGCAGTACACGGCAGGACCAGAGAACAATATTATGCCGGCAAAGCGGACTGGGAGATTATCCGTCAGGTAAAGGAGGCAGTGCGCATTCCTGTCATTGGAAACGGCGATGTGACCGACGGGGAAAGCGCGCTGAGGATGAGGAGAGAGACAGGCTGCGACGGAGTGATGATCGGAAGGGGCGCACAGGGTAACCCATGGATTTTTTCCGAACTGCGGGAGTATGAGCGCATAGGAGTGATGAAAGAGCGCCCGTCGCCGGCACAGATACGGGATATGATGCTCAGGCATGCAAGGCTTCAGATGGAGTTCAAAGGGGATTACCTGGGCATACGGGAGATGAGAAAGCATGTGGCGTGGTACACGAAAGGATTAAAGGGAGCTGCAAGGATGAGGGATGAGATCAACCGTGTGGAAAGCTATGGGGAGCTTGAGGAATTATTGTATGAAAAGCTGCCGGAACCTTTATAATGAGATGATAATAAAAAATGCGATATTGCATATACTGGATTAACGGCAATGTGCCATTAGCGGCAGGAAACATGATTTCTGCCCGGAAATTGTTGACATTGCGAAAGGCATTATGTATAATATTGAAATTGTGAAAATATCTTTATTTACATAATGCGTAACGATTTTGAAGAGAATTGTTACGGCAATTTTTTTCGCAGAATTTGCTCGTATTATGAAAGGTGGATTCATGTACGGCGATGAAAGAAAAGGAGCTGGACGAGATGGAAACGAAGAAAAAATTACTTACTTATGCAGGCCTTAAGGCGCTGGAGGATGAACTTGAGAATTTAAAAGTGGTAAAACGTAAAGAGGTTGCCCAGAAGATTAAAGAGGCCAGAGAACAGGGAGACCTGTCCGAGAACGCAGAGTATGACGCGGCAAAGGACGAGCAGCGTGATATCGAGGCGCGTATTGAAGAGCTGGAGAGCATCCTTAAGAATGCGGAAGTAGTAGTTGAAGATGAAGTTGACTACGATAAGATTAATGTAGGATGCACAGTAAAGGTATTTGACATCACGTTTGATGAAGAGATGGAATTTAAGATTGTCGGCTCCACAGAAGCCAACAGCCTGGCAGGAAAGATTTCCAATGAATCGCCGGTGGGACAGGCTTTGATGGGCAAGATGGTGAACGATGTCGTAGAGGTAGAGACGCAGGCAGGGGTCATGGAATACAAGATCCTTGCAATTGACCGTACAGTATAGTACGCCCAGCGGACAGAGAAGCCTCTGACAGTTCTATAATCAGGCATATGGAGATAAAAAAGAACCCCTCGTCATCAGAGGGGTTTCATTCGACTTTACAGAGAATCGGAAAGGAGAGAGAAAAGTGGCAGAACAGCAAAAAAACACGCAGAATAATCAGCAGAACAACAAAAAAGAGCCAGACATGAACCAGCTTAGGAAGGTGCGCCGGGAGAAACTTTCAGAGCTGCAGGCAAGCGGAAAGAATCCATTTGTCATTACAAAATATGATGTGACGCACCATGCGTCGGATATATTGGAGCGTTATGAGGAGCTGGAGGGGCAGAAGGTTACTTTAGCGGGGCGCGTCATGCAGAAACGGGTGATGGGGAAAGCATCTTTCTGCAATGTCCTGGACCAGACAGGGAACATTCAGTCCTATGTGGCAAGAGACAGCATCGGTGAAGAGGAGTACAAGGACTTTAAGAAATTGGATATCGGAGACATCGTAGGTCTTGAGGGAGAAGTGTTTAAGACGAAGACAGGCGAGATATCCATCCATGCGTCTGCCGTGAAGCTGCTCTCCAAGAGCCTCCAGATATTGCCGGAGAAGTATCACGGGCTGACGAATACAGACATGCGTTACAGACAGAGATATGTGGACCTGATCATGAATATGGAGTCCAGAGATACTTTTATCAAGCGCTCTAAGATTATCAGCGCCATCAGAAGATATCTGGACGGACAGGGATTTTTAGAGGTGGAGACGCCGATGCTTGTAAGCAATGCCGGAGGAGCGGCGGCAAGGCCTTTTGAGACGCATTTCAATGCGCTGGATGAAGACTTTAAGCTGCGAATCTCGCTGGAGCTTTACCTGAAACGCCTTATCGTAGGCGGCCTTGAGCGGGTGTATGAGATTGGCCGGGTGTTCCGCAACGAGGGCCTTGATACAAGGCACAATCCGGAATTCACGCTGATGGAGCTCTATCAGGCGTACACGGATTATAACGGCATGATGGATCTTACCGAAAGCCTGTACCGCCATGTGGCGCAGGAAGTCCTCGGCACGACGACCATCGTCTATAACGATGTGGAGATGGATCTCGGAAAGCCGTTTGAGCGCATTACGATGGTGGATGCCGTGAAGAAATATGCGGATGTTGACTGGAACGACGTGGAGACTCTTGAGCAGGCGAGGGAGCTTGCGGACAAGTTCCATATAGAATATGAAGAAAGGCATAAAAAGGGAGACATCTTAAGCCTGTTCTTTGAGGAGTTTGCAGAGGAGCACCTGATTCAGCCGACTTTCGTTATGGATCACCCGATCGAGATATCTCCGCTTACAAAAAAGAAACCGGACAATCCGGAGTACGTGGAGCGCTTTGAGTTCTTCATGAACGGCTGGGAGATGGCGAATGCCTACTCAGAGCTTAATGATCCTATCGACCAGAGGGAGCGTTTTAAGGCGCAGGAAGAGCTTTTGGCACAGGGGGATGAGGAGGCGAACACGACGGATGAAGACTTCCTTAACGCACTGGAGATCGGCATGCCGCCTACAGGCGGAATTGGGTTCGGGATTGACCGGATGTGCATGCTGCTGACGGATTCGGCGGCAATCCGCGACGTGCTCCTGTTCCCCACAATGAAAAGCATCCCTAATAGGGACTAATCCGACAGATAGGCAATGAAAGCCGACCTCCACAAGGGTTTTAACATAGGACTCAAACGTGTTACAATCCTGATGGCGGACGTTGGATTCCAATGATTTAGCATGTAATAATCCGAGATTTCTCAATGGATAAGCACGGATTACAAAAGCAAAGTGAATAGATATTTCTTGAGGAACAGCCTTGAGAAACGTGCATATAAAGGCACTTCGTTATTGGTAGAAATACCAGTGATGAAGTGCCTTTTTGTGCGTTGCGTCCTAGAAAACCTGTGCAAATCTAAGAAAATCAAAGGAGACAAACATGGCAGTAAAGAATGAAGGATTTCCGGATCTTGAAAGATATCTGGAAGAAAGAGGCCGTCACTTAGTGACATACACTGAGGGGGCAACAATGTACCACATCCCTTATTATTCTTTTGTCCGTCTGGCAAAGGAAGCAGGGGCGAATCTTCCGCTTCGAAGAACCACAGTAATTGATGTGGATATTATCGAGGAATACCTAAAAGAAAATCCAGATGTTGCTGAGAGAGTCAATCTGGTGAGGAGGTAGCGATGGCGAAGAAGAGAAAAGAATTAACAGTAGAACAGCTTGAGAATCTTACAAGAGGACACGGTAAGAAATATGTCAGCCTGGATGAAGGTGCAGCACTATATTCAATAGGGAAGAACACTTTCAGACAGATGGCCAAGGATGCGAAAGCAACATACAAAATCAACCGCAGGGTACTTGTGAATATTCAGAAGTTTGATGAGTTTATGGAAGCGTTTCAGGAAGAATTCGATTAAGTGGAGGTGCAGAAAAATGGGCAAAGTAATAGCCATCACCAACCAAAAGGGCGGTGTAGGAAAGACAACAGTAGCGGTAAATCTTGGTGTAGGACTGGCAAGAGAGGGTAAAAAAGTTCTTCTGATTGATGCTGATCCACAGGGCAGTCTTACAGCAAGTCTTGGATATGTGGAGCCGGATGATATTAACAGAACTTTGGCAACAGTAATGATAGAAGTGATGAATGATGTGGATATAGATCCTATGGATGGAATCTTACATCACGCAGAGGGAGTAGATGTTCTTCCTGCAAATATTGAATTATCAGGTCTTGAAGTTGCATTGGTAAATGTTATGAGCCGAGAAGTAATTTTGAAAACGTACATTGAAATGATTAGAGACCAGTACGATGTGGTGCTTGTGGATTGTATGCCCTCACTTGGCATGATGACTATCAATGCACTTGCTGCAGCAGATGAAGTAATCATTCCTTGTAGTGCAAGTTATCTTCCGGTCAAAGGTTTGGAACAGCTGATGGCAACGATTATCAAGGTTAAGAAACATCTTAACCGCAAGCTCAGAATCCGCGGAATTGTAATGACGATGACCGATTTCAGAACGAATTACGCAAAGGATATTGCAGAAATGATTCGCAGCGGATATGGCTCCAAAGTGGGAATTTTTAAGACTACTATTCCATTCTCGGTGAAGGCGGCAGAACCAAGTGCTGAAGGCGTGAGCGTTTATAAGCATTGTCCTGGTGGCAAGGTAGCAAATGCATTTGCGGATTTGACAAAGGAGGTGCTCGGATAATGGCAGAAAAGAAATTACGACCAGGTCAAAAAATCAAAATGGTCAGTGTGGACGAACTTCTTGGGTGCGCTGGTGAAGAGTCAAGTTTGGAGATTGATATCAATAGAATTCAGCCTTTTCAGAATCATCCTTTTAAGGTAGTTGATGATGCAAAGATGGATGATTTGGTCAACAGTATCAGGCAGAATGGCGTACTTACGCCGGTGCTCGTAAGACCTACAGATGATGGTGGTTATGAGATGATTTCAGGACATAGAAGAATGCATGCTGCTGAACGAGCCGGACTTGCTACTATTCCTGCAATCATTAGAGAACTTACTGATGATGATGCCACGATTGTTATGGTTGAAGCGAATTCACAGAGAGAAGAGATATTGCCGAGCGAGAAGGCATTTGCTTATAAGATGCGATATGAGGCTACAAAACGAAAGGCCGGGAGACCGGATAAAAATTCGCCCCAAGTTGGTACGAATTTCCGAGCTGATGAAGAATTAGCTAAGGAGGTCGGTGAGAGTAAAAATCAAGTATATAGATTTATTCGCCTTACGGATCTTATCCCAGAACTTTTGGAGATGGTTGATACCAAGAAAATGCCGCTTGTTACTGCGGTAGATATTTCATACATGGACCAGAAGGTGCAGCAATATCTGTACGAATACATCAAGGAAAATGGCATGTCATATAGTTCTTATGATAGTATTATAATGACGAAAGAAAAAATGATACGAGGCCTTGAGAGAAGAAATTCTCCCAGGGCTTTTTTGCGCGAGCAATGAGGAAAGCAGGACTGGCAGACCGGGCGATTGCATTTATGCAATTCGCCGGTAAGACAGGACTGTTTGACGAATGCCGCGACAACCGCACGACAGTGCGGGTTCAGATATGTAACTGAATATCGGCAAGGTCTTTTTTATGCTTTCTTCTTTTTCTGTTTTTTCTTTTCTTCTTTCGTAAACGGTAGATAGGTTCTTTCCGCTGTTAATTGAATTCAGCGTGAAAAAGTTCGTGGAACAGTACTTTGGCTTTTAACAGTTCAAAGCTGTTCCTACCATACATAATCCGTTTTATTACCTTGATTTTATTCACGCTTCCCTCTGCTAAGCCATTGTTATACGGATAGATAATTCCATTTTTGATAGCTGTCGAATCTTTCATTATACCCTCCACGAATGACTGCAGTTCAGATATATTGTGCTTCTTGGCAGACTCTATCCATGCGTCCAGCTTCTCAGGTTTTTGGGAAAATATTGCCGTGTGGAATTCCTTTACTAGGGAATAAATAGCGCTTAGCAATGGATATGTCTCCACTGCCTGCTTATACTGGCCAGCAGTGATTGTGGCGACATCTTCCAGCTTCTTATAGATCAGCTGGCAGAGGGATTTCCTTTGGATGAATTCAGACTGGGGCTTGTCCTGCTCCTCCTGCTCCCGCATCCGTGACCTTTCCTTTTGCATGAACATCCTAAGGGATGCAACGCTTCCCGTATATCCTTTTTCACAAAGAGTCTTATGGATCTGGGGATATGTAAGCCCCTGGCTCCGGAGATCTATGACATCTTTCTCGTAGGGGGCCAGCTTGCCAGGGATCCGTGCATTATAATGGCCATTTGTAACGCGATAGCCAGGGTTCAGGTAATTTTGTATAGTTTTACATGTATGGTGCATCATAGCTGAAATCTGCTCAATCGGATACCCATCCCGCGCCAGCTTTCTGGCTTCATCCACCTCCTGCTGCTTCTGCTGTAGTGCCAGCTGGTGCTGCCTTTCCCGGGAGATTGCCCTGTCCTCCGGAATCTCACCCTCCGGAATGACAAGATATTTTCGGATGGTTGCGGGAGACGAATGCAATAACAGTGCGATGTCGGATACCGTCAGGCCCTCTTTGCGCTTCTTATGGGCAAACTTGATCCGGAGCGGCCTGTTTGCAGTATTGTACAGCGCCGCCATCTCCTCCGAGACTGCTTCAGCTAACGGAATCTCTACTCTGGCGGGAAATTCCCTGATGATATATTTGTTTATGGCATCTGAAAGTCCCTTTATTAGATGGAAACGGTCGCTGACCTGTACTGCCTCTGGATGCGAATCCGTTGCGGCTGACGAATAAGCGGATGCCCCGTCCCTGGATACGACCTGGATGTTTGGAAATGTTGCGAGCCATCTGCTGACATCAGCGGTTTCCCTAGAGGGAATCATGTCAATTACCCTATGGCTCTCAAGATCGACCATCACTGTCCCATAGGAAAACCTTTTACGGAGAGCGAAATCATCCACACAGACCTTTCTTACGCAAGCTTTATCCACAATTGACGGCATTTTTTTTAAGCAGGCTGCAGATGCTGCTCTTGCACACAACGACATTTTCGCTTTTCAAAAGCCTTGAGGCATTCAATGAACTTAACTGTGTCGAAGTATGGATAATATTCTTGACCAGCCGGTCTGTCTTTTTTGCCTTTTGGGCAGCAAAGGGATGTCTCTCAGCAAACGTTTTATGCGGACAGTCTGGATTATAACAGAAGAATTTTCGTGTATCCACTAATAAGACGACCTGCTTATCCTGGATTGGCAGATCCTGAATCTCCCTCTGATATGTTGAATGGACATGCATGCTTTTTGAGCCGCAGAATGGACATGCCAGCTCTTCTTTTCTGGATCGTATATGAAAAACAACCACCGTATCTTTAATGCGGTATCGTACTAATTCGTAATCCTGATTGAGCAATTTTATGAATTCGTCCATATGGCATTCACATCCTTTTACTGAACTTTGAGCATATTATAGTGCTTTAACACATTAATGTCAACAAATAATGGAAAGAACCTATCTACCGTTTACTAATTTTCCAATTATTGTTTGGAAAATGCAAGCTACAATAAAATGATGCGGAACAGAGTAGTTGTGTTTAGTAGCAAAATAGTAGCAGCGCAAAAAGAAAAGCCCGGGAACGCCCTGTTTATAAGGCTTCCCAGACTTGTAGCGACTATTCGAACTCATATCCAACAGATGTAAACCACCTATTTTCATATCCTTATGAAGCGGATTTTAAGGATTTCTTTCTTCTCTGTCCGGCTCATTTTGTGTCTTTTTAATTTTTTTAGAACCATTTTAGAACCACTCTGGTTCTATTCCGCTGTTTGATATTCTTTCCCTAATAATTTCCATATGTCTACACAGTTATACCGACCCATTTTTTTACGATTTCAACCGCATATCCAACATATTTGGAAATTTTTTCCACAGTCAATCCATCATTGTACATATTGAGCGCAGATTCTTTCGCCCTTCTTTCATCCCCTCTTAATTCAGCATCTCTCTGGTTTGCCTGATAAGTCATATACGCCCGCCTCCATTCTTCATCCTGTTTTGCATAGGCAACTGCCGCATCAATCTTTTTTATCAAGTCATACTGCGTCGATTCCACTGGATAGCTCTTTGTATTATTCATATACTTGAGCAGTTCCTTCATGCCATCGCTGATCCTGTTATTAGCTCCCTTTTGTTTGCCAAAACTGTCCTTTTCATCAGTATGGTCTTTTATCCCAGCTGTATTAAGAAATATTTTATAAGATTCATCTCCCAGTTCCAAACCGTCCACTTCATCACATTTATTGCAGAATGTGTATTGATACAAATCTTTGCCAAATGGATCAAATTTACAGATGAAAATAATGTATGTCGGTTTTAACTGGTCGTATTGCTGCCCCCGGTTCAACTGGTTTATATCCACCTGTCCGGCATAATAACGTGCTCTCTTTGGCAGATGCCCTGTCCTTGTGGCTTGCATTTCGACATTATAGACAACATTTCCGTCATCCAGATAGACATCCATGCGGATGCCCTTCTTGCCAAATGCAACCGCCAGTGTTTTTTGCGTAACAGGATAAGTCGTCTGAGCAACCCCATTTTCCACCACAACCGTTATGTCCGCTTCCGATTCTTCATCTGCAGCAAGATAGACAACCCTCTGGATTTTATGTCCAGGAAACAAATATTCCAGAAGCTCTATGCAGAGATCTGGGCGTTGCATAACATATGCAAACATAAAATCATCTGTAATATCAACGTTAGCATAATTCACTTCCGCCTGTGCAAGTATTTCCCGTACATTTCCATCTATTTCCCCCATACCAACCGCCTCCATATCCATACCCCAAAATCTAACAATCCATCCCAAATCGGATGCTTCCTGCTTATTTGATTATAGCGTACCATGAATCCTCCAGAATTTCAAGTACAGCATTCGGTTCACATCTCTGATATTAACCTGCCGATTCATTTTTTATTACTCTGTCAAAAGGAATATGCATATCCCCTGTAAATCCCCATTCTTCTGAATCAATGAACCCCTCATTATATTCAGGGTAATCTATCGGTAAATTCCCTGTTGTAATGAACGTTCCAAAGAAATTCACCAATATCGTCGATTTATAGCGGCATGGCTCTCCATCACAGTCACAATCCGCCAGTTCCCAAAAGCGGAACCCGTCCGGCACGGTAGCCCTGTCAATCCTCGAATCGTTGAAATACCCACGCACACCCCGGATTCCCATAGGCATCCACCGTTCTTCCCTTGCATCATATCTCATTCCATTATGCCTCCAATCTTAATTCGTCAGGCTCGCTGCCTTCATATTCCGGCAAATCGGACAAAGCACAATCATCCACGCATACCATATCTCCATCCATCGAAACATGGATATAAAACTGGCTGCCACCGCACACATGGAAAACAGCATCAAGAGATACATTATTTTTTATATATTCAATGAGTTGCCCTGTAGTTATATTTTCACAGTGTTTCCACCGCTCCAGATCATAAACAATCATCTTATTCCCTTCCTTCTCTTATGTCCTTATAGTTCCCCACGTCCCCCATAATCAAGAATATCCTCCATCCTAAAGCCTGTTTCTTCCAAAAGGATATCCAGTGCCACAGCAACCGCATCATCATATCCACGGCTGTAATCATCCACGGCACCACACCCTCCGGCCATATGGATTTTATAAGCAGCCCTTTTACCGCATCATTCAGTGTTGTTTCTTCTGTGGACAGCACATCAGACGCTGGTTCATCCAAAGCAAAGTTAAAAAACGGATTCTTCCTCCGTTCCTCACACTCTGCCAGCCATTTCCGGACATCGCTTGTACAGTGCTTTCTCCCTGCCGTAAACGTGCCGTCTGAAAACAAAATGCCCCTATGATTGTCTTCAATCTGCTTAATCCACAACGTCGGCCCGCCATGCTCCGGACGCACGGTAATCTCATAGATTTTGTCTGCTGTACCACATTTCGGAAAAGAAAGTGAAAGCCGATTATTCACGCTGCTGTAATCCACCTTCATCTGACTGATATCCAGCCTGCCAGCCCGTCCAGGTCATTGAACCACCCCATCTTCTCTTTTTTACAGTAATCGTTCCAATACTCTATTATCCTTGCCGTAACCATCCCAAACCCTCCTTGTGCAGAATTATTGTCCTCATTTTCTGATTTCCCCCTTCCATAATAAAAACTGCTAAATCTGACGACCGTTAAAAACAGACTTTTCTAACACCATTTAACGGTTTTAAATCAGAGTTTTTTTAGCACCTTTTCAGGTAATGTCAAATTTAGTACCTTCAAGCCACTATTACCCTCACACTAATATGGTTTATATTTTCAAAATCCTACGCTTACGGAACCCACAGAAAAAATTGATGCGGACAATTATATACCATATAGGTAGGATGCAGGTTATATACCTGACATTCTGCCTTTTGGTCTAGGAATATATGTCACAGTAATCTTATGGAAAGGAGCTGGTCACTATGGACTAATAGGAACTGTGGAACTTAATTAAGATACCCACTTTATATCAGCAGGATGAAAGAAAGTTGGATAAGATCATCTTGGCAGTATTAAGCCTGATTGCAGTTGTTGTCAGCGATGTTTTAACAGATGGTGAAGATTGAACCGTATATAACTTCTCGGAATCTCAATGAATGAGATTCCAGCCGAAGATTGACAACTGCAATCCCGGAAACGCCCATTTTATCAGCATTTCCGGGATTTTATCTGCTACTCGAACTCGGCGTGTTCTTTATTGCTCTTAACTATATTTGTTTAAGTTTTATACAAATACACGCTCGTTTTTACTTCAATTACATCATTTATTCTGGCTTGCTGATTTTCTGTTGCCATGGTGTAGCCACGCCATCTAATTTCATGTTCAAATGGCTTAAATCGGCTTATTTCCGCCTTTTCTCGATACTTTTTCAATCGCTGCTCAGTCCACATTAGTCCACCAAGCAGCATTAGTTTGATGTAAATTTGATGTACTCAAGGTATGTGTCAGGAACGAATCCACTCACGGACTTTTTCCTAAAAAAACACGTTATTGTTTTGTAAAGTTTCAAATGTTTCCTGTTTCTTTTTTTCCGTCGTTTCTGCGTAAATATCCATCGTTGTCTTAATGCTGGTATGCCCCATGATACTTTGAATTAATTTCAGATTCGTTTCATGCTCACAGAGTCTTGTACAGAACGTGTGCCTGATATAATGACAGGTAAAATACGGAAGTAACACAGCAGCCCTTTCCTCCTGTTCTGCACGGACAGTTTCATAAGCATTATAAGCCTTTGAAATTCTCTTGATTGCTTTGTTAATATCCTGATAACAGGAAATCTTTCCATTTTTATCAACAAAGACGAACCCGCTAAAACCGTCAATCGTGCATGAAGTAATATTATTCTGCTGCTGCTTCAGGCACTCGTTCTTAAGCATTTTTTCCACAGCATCTACCATTGGTATGGTACGCTTGCCAGCCTCCGTTTTGGGTGAGGAAAGGAACACTTCACGGCTTCCATTATGCTGCACATACCCCAGTGAATGGATTATAGTAATGGTCTTATTCTCAAAGTCCAAATCCTCCCAACGCAGTCCGAGTGCTTCTCCGATCCGGCATCCGGTTCCAAAAAGGAACGTAAATAAGGGCATCCATCTTTTCCATGTATAACTCTTTTCTGTAAAACTCAGGAATGCCCGCTGCTGTTCAATAGTCAATGGGTGTCTTACTACGGCATCATTTCCATGTTTTTTCCTAACCTCTGCCATTACCCCGTCTGTCGGGTTATTGCGTATCAAATCATCCCTGACCGCCATTTGAAATGCAGGGTGCAGGACGGAATGAATAGAATCAACAGTTCCTATCTTGATATTTCTCTCACGCAGCAGCGTATAATAAAAGAACCGTATATCGGAATATTTAATATCGTTAATCAGTCTTTTCCCGATATTATCCATTGCGTATGCCTCATATGTACGCTCGTATCTCAATCTGGTGCTTATTTTCAAGTCATATTTCGTTGCTAAATATCTCTCCACAAGCTGATTGAGTGTCATTTTTCCTCTGGCATATCCCTTTATTCCCTCCAGCCGTTCACGCTCCAGCTCATCTTCCTTCGCCCTCAGTTCGGGCAGATCGTTTGCATATAAAACGTGCCTTTTCCCATTCGGGTCTGTGTACTGATAGATATAACGTTTGTCTTTTCTCTGTCCCTCCCCTTTCCTAAGTATTCTGCCTTTTGAATCTTTTCGTGATTTTGACATAATGCACCACCTTCCTTTACCGCAGGAAGAAGCCACAATGCCATTTACCCGTTCTGTTCCTCATTCTCCTGCTCACGCAGCTTTTTGAAACCCTGAACGAATATCTGTGTTATGGTAAGATTATGGTTGGCAGCATACTCTCTTACATCTGTATGCTCATCTTTCGTGAGGCGGATAAAAATACGCTCACTTCTCGGATTTTCCAATCTTGGTCTGCCCATTTTTGCCATCCGCTGTCAGCCTCCCTTCACAATCCTATCATTACAATACTACTTGTGCGCCATAAAGTCAATACTTTTTGGCGCACAAAAAAAAATTGACTTCATCCTGCTTACTTATCTACACCCGAAAAGATTCCAAATACTCCTCAAAGATTGGAACGCTTACAAGGGTAATTCTGTTGATTTTATACACGGCACGAGCTTCCTGCGCAAGTTTCATAAAACTGTGCTTACTCATCGAATACCGTTCCGCCCCCTCGTCATATCTTATAAACTCTTTCTTCTTTATTTTTGCCTCCATTCTCCACCTCTTTCCTAAAGATTGTTCCTTTTCTCTTGCTATGGTTTTGGCATATCTGCCAATAAAAACACAGCCAATAATTAGGATATGCTTTTATTGGAAGATATTAAAAAAACACATACGGGTGACAGCTCATTACACTGTCCACATCGGTATCGCACCGTCATTCTATATTGACCGAATAATCGGAAGTATCATTATCAAAGATATGCCTCATTGCCTCATGTAACTGCTACACTTTTTGCCAGACATTCATCGCTCACTGCCTTAACTTCAATACCAGATTTCAGTATTCCCTCGTATGCACTTCCATATAAAAATGGAAGCAGGCAGCTCTTGGCGTGTCCGCATAGCGGCTCCGCATATCCCACACGTCCCGTATGTATTTACATATTCAATTTTCAAGGTACGCCCGGACAAAATTTTCTGTCCGCTTTGGATAAAATCATTTCTGGACTTGTCAGCCCAAAAAGCACATAAGCACTCTCCGTCTGCTATGAACGGTTCTGTAAAAATTATGTGCTTTAGCGGAATGACAAGGTTAAATCTCCAGCTTATCGGGTCCGTATTTATGTATAACCTGAAATATCACTTCCTTATGGATTCCTTCCATCTGCTCATATATTTCAAGCAAATTTTTCAGTTCTGTCTTGGTAAGCGAGTTGTTGTATGGTTTGTAATCTTCCCTGATAAACAACCCGCCGTTTTCTCCGGGTTTTGTATAAATCGGGTAATCGGGAGATAAAGCCTGAATATCGTATTGTATCGTGCGAGTGGAAACGCCAAGCTCCTGCGCAAGTTCATTTGTTGTTATATGCCGCCTGATAATAAGAATGTTGATAATCTCCATCCTGCGATTCATCGTATTCATGCTTCACCTCCTTTCCTGTAACCCGTCCGGATTAAATTTCTGTTTCTGCCATAAGGACTTTTTCCCTAAAAAACATTGTAAACGCAGACCACGCAAGAACCTTGCTTATTGCAAAAAACTTTTTTATGATTTTTTTTGCCCGGCTCCTGCCTGCATATCCGCATCTCCCGGCTGATGTTTTATCCCTTTTTCTCCGATTGACTTTCCCCCATTTTCCTGCTAAAATTTTTAGTGGATAAAATCATAAATTCTTAAAAGTACACTCAAACTGCTATGAGCCAGAACAGGGCAATTATGTCCTGCTCTGGTTGTGGCAGTTTTTTATTTGCCAAAGCAATCCTCTTACAGCCCAAATACCGAAAGGCTTTAAAAAAGACGGGCGGTAACGCCCTTATGTGTTGTAAGACACTCGCCTAAGCTCGTACAACACGCAAACTCCCTGCGGGCAGTTTGCACAAGAATAGCAAGCACTGCCCGCGTATATACGCAGGCGGTCAAACGCCCGTCCTTCCACTCGTGGAAAGACAACCGTTTTCGCTTGCAGAGGGCATATCCCCCTGACCCCCTTAAACGCAAAAATGCAGCACCGTCCGGCAAAGCCCGCCCGTGCATTTTTGCTTCAAAAGACGTGCCGGAAACGGCATTGTAAAAAACAAAAACAACAACTATATCCAGAAAGGACAAGGAAATGGACAAACACAGAAATAAAAACCGTTCCCGAAAATACGGGATTGTAATCCACCTCAGCGAAGATGAAAAATATATCCTCGATGAGAAAGCAAAATGCTCCAACATGAAAAGCCGTGCCGCTTTTATCCGGCATCTAATCATATATGGTTATGTCTATGACATTGACTATACAGAACTGCGTGAATACAACTCTGCGC
>OFHP01000642.1_pt1 | contig 20029 bp, 15 predicted proteins | sample 1521651 | NCBI WGS metagenome assembly OFHP01 (sample SAMEA3504105, study PRJEB24116) | mouse gut metagenome | biome: mouse gut; feature: mouse-associated habitat; material: faeces | place: Denmark | collected 2011 | reverse complement strand
CCACCACAAGTTCGATCCCGCCTGCCTGTGCGTTGTGCAGGGCCACGGTACAGACATGGTGCACCACATCGTCAAGCATGAAGGGGGCCTGCTCCAGTTCAAGATGCCCGGCCTCGATTTTGGATACGTCCAGAAGATCGTTGATGATTTCAAGCAGGGCGCGCGAGGATTGCAGGATGGCGCGCAGATAGCGGTGCGGGGGCGTCTTTTCCTTCAGCAGCGCAAGTTCCGCAAAGGCCATAATCCCGTGCAGGGGGGTGCGGATTTCATGGCTGATGTTGGCGAGAAACTGGCTTTTGGCCGTGGTCGCGGCGTCTGCAGCTTCCTTGGCGAGCTGGAGCTCGGCGTTGATTTCCTGCAGGTCGCGGGTACGCTCGTTGACCCGGCGTTCCAGTTCCAGATTCGACTGTTCCAGCATGGCCCGGCTTTCGCGCAATTCCTTTTCGGCGCGGTCGTATTTGACGAGCTCCTGATTGAGCTGGGCGGTGCGGCGGGCCACCTGCCGCTTGAGCGAGAAGTTCCAGTAGAGCACGAAGGCAAAGACCGTGAACAGCACCTCGGCGGCAAAGAGCATCATCCAGATGGTCTGCTTCGAGAACGCCTTTTTTTCGTAGGGCTGCAACCATTTTTGCGCGATGATCCGCCGCTCTTCCGGCGCGATCCGCGACAGGGCCTTGTTGACGATGCCGTGCAGCTCGGGCCAGTCTCTGCGGATGCCGAAGGCGTGGCCGTAAGGCGCGTCCACGGCACCGGCCACATGGAGATTGCGGATACCGCTGTTGCTGATTTTTTCCGTAATATTGAACTGGTAGTCGATCATGGCGTCCGCTTCCCCGAAAGCCACTTTCTGCAAACCTTCCAGCGTGTTTTTGACGACCACGGGATGGATTTCTGGGTGCAGCTCTTCGAGGAAGTCGTGCCATGAGTAGCGGTTGACCACCGCGACCCGCTTTCCGGCGAGGTCCTTGATCGTGCCGTTGGCCGAGGCCGCGTCGGGATGTTCCGGCGTGGGCTGGCGTGTGACGATGATGCCCGGCAGGACGATGTAAGAGGGCGTGAAGAGCATGTACTGCGCCCGGTGGTGCGTTTCCGCCGCCGCGATGTACATGTCGACCTTCTTGTTTTCGGCCATGTCCGTGGTGTCGGTCCAGTCCGCGGGCGGCGCGACGTGGAAGGTCAGACCGGTCACCTTTTGCAGGATACGCAGATAATCCGGACCAATGCCCGTATAACGCCCCTCGGCGTCAAACCGTTCCATCGGATAAAAGTCGGGGTCGATACCTACCCGGACGGTATGGTGCTTGTCGAGCCACGCCCGCTCCTTGGGGGAAAGCTCCCCAAGGATGGATGTCTGGCGCTCGACGATGGCGTCGACCGGGTCGACGTTCCGCTCGAAGAGGTTATCCTGCATGGCCTTGAGCACCAGAAAAATCTGGGTGGCCACAAGAAAGACGCCGAAAAGGAGGACTGTCAGCAGACGCACGCGAACCTCGTCGAACCGCCCGGTGTCACGCGGCGGAATGAGGGGAAAACGGCCCTTTTTGCCGGAAAGGGAAACGCGGCAAGCCCGGAATATTCGTCAGCCGAATCTTTCCGGGCTTGCGGGGCGGCGGCCCGGAATGGGCCTCACTTTTTGCCGAGCGCGGCCAGATAGTCGTGGGCGGCGTGCAGCACGTTGGGGAGCAGGATTTCCGCTGCCTTCGGATTGCATTTCCCCATAGCGATGCAGGCGGAGAGGTTGTCGCGGATGCGTTCCGCCGTGTGGCGGGCCTCGGTCTGAGGCGTCAGGGTTTCCACATGGGCTTCGACTTGGGCGAGGGCCTTTTCAGCCTCTTTCAGGTGCTCTTGGGACATGATTTTTCCTTCAGCATTGAACGTTTTGGAAGGGGAGGACTATAACGCAGGGCCAATCGTTTTTCAAATAAGATCATTCCCGGGGCTGTCGAGCCCTCTTTTCGTTTTCTCTGCGTGGGCGGCGTCGTATGCGGTGAGATATACGGGATGCCGTTTGGCGGAGGCTTTTTATTAAAGGAACGCTTTAACGTTCTTCTGGAGCACGTTTCGCGGCCCGGTCACGAATCGCTGCGGAGAGGCGGGCGATGACGGCGTCGTAGTTCTCCGGCCTATGGGGAAAGCGGCAGGCTGAGCAATCTTTGACGCCGCGGGATGTCCAGCGAGGGGCCCCCGGGCATTCCTCAAGGAAATACAGGGGGCAATAGCAAAAAAGACAATTGAAGGCTTCCGCATTGGCCTGTGGGTGACAGGGGAAATGGGCGCAGGCGGTGTTTTGAAAGAAACGAGAGGAATGTTCCATGAATGACGACCTTCGGTTGATTTGAGGCTGACCTCATTGACAGGATAGGGCGCTTCTTATATGTACAAATAAACATACATGCTTTTTAAGGCATGTTGCATGGACGTTTGCGTCCGGCTGCGGCGCGGTTTCGTATGAAAGCGTGCCTTGGCCCTACTCGACAAGGTTACAAGGGAACCGGCCAAAAGGGAATCCTGTGGCCGGGCTGTCCAGAACCCCCGGGGCTGTGGCAAGCGCGCCCGGGCACGCAAGGAGAGGCGTATGATTTCGAAGACGCTCGTGGTGAACGGTATGACGAAAACGCTGCTGGTGAATCCCGAGGATTCATTGGCGGACGTGCTGCGCGGCCAGCTCTTGCTGACCAGCGTAAAGGTGGGGTGCGGCACGGGGCAGTGCGGCGCCTGTAACGTCATCATTGACGGCAAGTTGGTGCGCACCTGTACTTTAAAAATGAAGCGCGTTCAGGATAACGCCGCCGTCATCACCCTTGAGGGGATCGGTACGCCCGAACATCTGCATCCCTTGCAGATGGCTTGGATGTATCACGGCGGCGCGCAGTGCGGCTTCTGTACGCCCGGCTTCATCGTCTCTGCCAAGTGCTTGCTCGACAACAATCCCGCGCCCACGCGCGCCGAGGTGCGCGACTGGTTCCAGAGCCATCGCAACGCCTGCCGCTGTACCGGCTACAAACCGCTCGTCGACGCCGTCATGGACGCCGCCGCGGTTATGCGCGGCGAAAAATCCGTCAAGGATATCGAATACAAGGAACCCGTGGATGGCCGCACGTGGGGCTCGCGCCGCCCGCGTCCCAATGCCGTCGCCAAGGTGACCGGCACGCACGATTTCGGCGCGGACACCGGCCTCAAAATGCCGCCCAATACGCTGCATCTGGCCCTCGCGCAGGCCAAGGTGTCTCATGCCAATATCAAGGGTATTGATACCTCCGAAGCGGAAAAGATGCCCGGCGTCTTCCGCGTGCTCACGCACAAGGACGTGAAGGGCAAGAACCGGATCACCGGCCTCATTACCTTCCCCACCAACAAGGGTGACGGATGGGACCGCCCGATTCTGAACGATACCAAAATATTCCAGTATGGCGACGCTCTCGCCATCGTCTGCGCCGACTCCGAAGCCCATGCGCGCGCGGCGGCGGACAAGGTGAAATTCGATCTTGAACTGCTGCCCGAATATCTGAACGCCCCGGACGCAATGGCTCCTGACGCCATCGAAATCCATCCCGGCACCCCCAACGTCTATTTCGAGCAGAAGGAAGAGAAGGGCGGGGAAACCGCACCCTTCTTCAGCGACGCCGCCAACGTGGTGGTGGAAGACAGCTTCTACACGCAGCGTCAGCCTCATTTGCCCATCGAGCCGGACGTGGGCTACGGCTATATGAACGAAGAAGGCAAGCTGGTCATCCATTCGAAATCCATCGGCCTGCACCTGCATGGCCTGATGATCGCGCCCGGTCTGGGGCTGGATTTCGGAAAGGACATGATCATGGTGCAGTGCAACGCGGGCGGCACCTTCGGCTACAAGTTCAGCCCGACCATGGAAGCCCTCATCGGCGTGGCCGTGCTGGCGACCGGGCGTCCCTGCCACTTGCACTACAACTATGAGCAGCAACAGCAGTACACCGGCAAGCGCTCGCCCTTCTTCACCACCGTGCGTTACGCGGCGGACAAGGCCACGGGCAAGATCAAGGCGATGGAAGCCGACTGGATCGTGGACCACGGTCCCTATTCGGAATTCGGCGATCTCCTGACCCTGCGCGGAGCGCAGTACATCGGGGCAGGCTACGGCATTGAGAACATCCGCGGCATCGGTCGTACTGTGTGTACCAACCACGCGTGGGGCGCGGCCTTCCGCGGCTACGGCGCGCCGGAAAGCGAATTCCCCTCCGAAGTGCTCATGGACGAGCTGGCCGAAAAGCTCGGCATGGACCCGCTGGAACTGCGCGCGATCAACTGCTATCGGCCCGGCGACACCAATCCTTCCGGCCAGACGCCCGAAGTCTTCAGCCTGCCGGAAATGATCGACATCCTGCGTCCGAAATATCAGGCCGCCAAGGAAAAGGCCGCTGCGCACTCCACCGACGCGGTCAAGCGCGGCGTGGGCCTCTCCATCGGCATCTACGGCTGCGGCCTTGACGGGCCGGACTCGGCGGAAAGCTGGGCTCAGTATAACGAGGACGGCACGGTCACCATCGGCGTGTGCTGGGGCGACCACGGACAGGGCGCGGACGCGGGCGCACTCGGCACCGCGCATGAGGCTCTGCGTCCCCTGAACATCGCCGCCGATCACATCCGGCTGGTCATGAACGACACCTCCAAGGCCCCGGTGGGCGGACCCGCAGGGGGTTCGCGTTCGCAGCTCGTGGTGGGCAACGCCATCCGCGTGGCCTGTGAAACGCTCGTCGAGGCCATGAAGAAGCCCGGCGGCGGCTTCTACACCTATGAGGAAATGAAGGCCGAAGGCCGTGAGGTGCGGCAGTACGGCAAGTGGACCACGCCGTGTACGTCCCCGGACGAAAAGGCGCAGGGCGAGCCTTTCTGCTGCTACATGTACGGCCTGTTCATGGCCGAGGTAGCCGTGGAGCTTGCCACGGGCAAGACTACAGTTGAAAAGCTGACCATGGTGGCCGACATCGGTAAGGTGAACAACCGCCTCGTCACGGACGGCCAGTTGTACGGCGGCCTTGCGCAGGGTATCGGCCTCGCTCTGTCCGAAGACTATGAGGATATCAAAAAGCACGCCTCTTTGGTGGGCGCGGGACTTCCCTACATCAAGGATGTTCCCGACGACATCGAACTCATCTACGTGGAAACGCCGCGCAAGGACGGCCCCTTCGGTGCCTCGGGCGTGGGCGAGCTGCCCCTGACGGCCCCGCACGCGGCCATCATCAACGGCATCTACCATGCCTGCGGCGCGCGGGTGACGCATCTTCCCGCCCGTCCCGAAAAGGTGCTCGCCGCGTTGAAGAAGTAATTGAAGAATGAAGGTCCGGTCCGTAAGGGCCGGACAAACCCTCCCGGTTTTTTGTAACGTGAGTATGGAAGGCCGGGAGGGGTATTTTCATCACGGGGAGACGGTATGGAACAGGCCGATTTACGAAGCTGGGAGCGTCAGTGCACGCAGGAGGACATGCCCAAATGCCGGGCCGCCTGCCCGCTGCACATGGACGTGCGGCCCTTTCTGGAGCATATGGCGCACGGCGATGTGGCGGGGGCACGCAAGGTCATGGAACGCTATCTTCCCTTGCCCGGCGTTCTCGGCAGGATTTGCGAGCACCCTTGCGAAGGTGACTGTCTCCGCCGGGAACTCGGCGGCTCCATTGCCGTGGGCGCGCTGGAGCGGGCCTGTGTTTCCCTCTCTTCTCCGCAGACGCGCCTGCTGCCCCGGCCTCCCAAGAACAAACGAGTGGTCGTCATCGGGGACGGCATGGCGGGCCTCGTTGCGGCATGGGATTTGTCCCGTAAGGGCTATCCTGTTGAACTTTTTTATGAAGGCGAAAAACCGGGCTCGGGCTTGCTGGATGCCTTCAAGACGTTATCTCTGGAAGTCCTTGAAGCGGAACTTGAAGTCTTGCGGCGAGGGGGCGTTACGTTGACGCGGCGGAGGTTGGAGGCTTCTCTCCTTGAGGAAGCTGCCGATGCCCGCTTTGTGGACGTAAGCTGTGCGCCGGCTTTGGCCCCTGCTCGTGAGCTGATTGATCCTGTCACTCTTTGGGAGGCGGGGCCCTCGCCTTCGGTCTGTTTCGGCGGTTGGCCCGCGCCGGATGGAGCCAAGACGCCCGTAGCGTGGGCGGCGGAGGGCCGTCGTGCCGCCATGACGATGGAACGCCAGATGACCGGAGTGTCGCTGACAGCATCCCGGGAAAACGAGGGAGCCACGGCGACCCGCCTGCATACGCCTCTTGACGGTGTGGCGCCGTGGGGACGGGTGGAGCCTCTGGATGAGGCAGGCGGCTATTCGTCGGAAGAGGCGCGTACGGAAGCGGGGCGCTGTTTGCAATGCGAGTGCCTCATCTGCGTGCGCGAATGCCTGTATATGCAGAAATACAAGGCATATCCTCGTGTCTACGCCCGCCAGATGTACAACAACGCCGCCATCGTCAAAGGCCATCATCAGGCCAATACCTTGATCAACAGCTGCGCCCTCTGCGGGCAGTGCGAGGTTTTGTGTCCCGAAGGTTTTTCCATGGCGGACCTTTGCCTCTCTTTCCGTCAGGACATGGTGCGCCGGGGCATGATGCCGCCTTCCGCCCATGAGTTCGCACTGGAGGACATGGCCGTCAGCAACGGCCCGGATTGTGCCTTGACCTACGCAGGCTCGGAGGCAGGCCGCTGTGAGCATGTCTTTTTCCCCGGCTGTCAGCTTGCGGGCGGACGGGGCGCGCAGGTTCTGAGCGTCTACGAACACTTGCGGGGCAGTTTGTCGGGCGGCGTGGGGCTGATGCTGCGCTGTTGCGGTGTCCCCGCGCGCTGGGCCGGAGAAGAGGGGCTTTTCGCGGAAAGCCTCGCTGCACTGCGCCGAGAATGGGAATCCCTCGGAAAACCCCGCGTAATTGCCGCCTGCGCCTCCTGTTGCAAAACCCTGCGCGAGGCCGCACCCGACATGGTTGTGGTGTCTCTTTGGGAAGTGTTGGACGCTGAATGTCCGTTTGAGACTCCCGCTCTGACATGTTGCGATGAAGCGCCTGTCTTGAGCGTTCATGATCCCTGTTCGGCACGGCACGACGAAAAATGGCGCGGGGCCGTGCGCAGTCTTCTTGCCAAACGGGGCGTGCGCATTGAGGAACCCCGGCTGACGGGCGAGACGACGCCATGTTGTGGTTACGGCGGCCTTCTGTGGAACGTCGACCCCGGGCTTGCCGCCTCCTTTGCGGCGGACCGGGCGGCCCAGCTGGAGCACGATGCCGTAGCCTCATGCATTATGTGCCGGGATCGGCTGGCTGCGGGAGGCAAACCTTCGCTGCATATGCTGGATGTCCTTTTACCCACTGAGGCCCCTCTTTCCGAAACGGCGCGGGCCAAAGGACCGGGGCTTTCGGCGCGGCGGGCTGGCCGGGCTGCGCTACGGTCGCGGGTACTTGAGCGCTATTGTGGACAAGAGGCCGCTACGCCGGGTGATGACGGCCTTGTGGTCCGTATCGCCCTGGATGTGCTCGAACGCATGGAAGAGCGCCATATCTTGCGTGAAGATGCCGTGCGCGTCGTCCGCCATGCGGAAGTCACGGGAGACAAGTTCCTCAACAGGGACAACGGGCATTTTCTGGCCTCCCTGCGTCCCGTGCGGGTCACGTTTTGGGTTGAGTACGCCGTGGAAGAAGGTGTCTACATTGTGCATGACGCCTACTGCCACCGTATGGAAGTGCCCGGCACGTCGACGCCGGAGGGACGTTATGAAGCGTCCCGTAATCCGTTTCATCTGTAGGGGGAATCCTCATGGCTATGGAACCTCGGTATGAGCCGGACCCCGGCGATTGGGTATGCGCGCGTTGCGGCGTCCCTTTGGAACAGGTGCGGGTGCAGGTTGGCTATCTGGGCAGCGCCTTTGACGTTTCCTTGCCTCGTTGCCCCTCCTGCGGCCTGACCATGATCCCAAAATCGCTGGCCGAGGGGAAAATGGCGGAAGTTGAAGCGTTGCTTGAAGATAAATGAAGCCCCTGTATGAGTCTCGGCTGTTCCGCGAGGCGGCGGACGGCTGTTTGCGGCCCGGCGGTGCGGCTTTGACCCGACGCGGCCTTGCCCTTTGCGGCTTCCGGTCCGCAGAGCGTGTGGTGGACGTGGGTTGCGGCCCCGGTGTGACGCTTGGCCTGTTGGAAGCGTGCGGTTTGCACGGGGTGGGCGTGGATAGTTCGCCTGCCATGTTGCGGGAAGCCCGGCAGCGCTCGGCTTTGCCTGTGGCGGCGGGGGACATGGGGCGGCTTCCCTTGCGTGACGGGAGCGTGGACGGCGTCATCTGCGAGTGTGTCCTTTCCTTGGCTTCGTCGGTTGAGGAGGCCCTTTCCGACATGTGGCGAGTTCTGCGCCCCGGCGGGCAGCTTCTGCTGACGGACATTGTCCTACGGGAAAAACGGGAAGGTTCTACTGGGCAGGGATGTGCGGCCGGGGCTTTGCAGGTAGGCGACTTGATGCAGTCTTTATGCGGGCAAGGCTTCCGGATCAGGGAGGCCGAGGATCACTCGCGGCTTTTGGCCGAGCTTGCGGGGCGTCTGCTTTTTCAGGGGGTGCCGCGTGCCGATCTGCTGGCATGGATGGGCGTGCCCTGCGGCGGCTCGGGGTGTCACTCTTCCTCGCGGTTAGGCTATTGGATGTTCGTTGCGGAAAAGGGGAATGAATGAACGCAGTGATGCTGGAACTGGTACCGTGGGTACGGGAAGGCTATTGTTGCAGCCAGCTTCTTATGTTGATGATTCTGCGCGCGCAGGGCGTGGAAAATCCGGGTCTGGTGCGTGCGATGGGCGGCCTCTGCCACGGCATGGGGCAGAGCGGCGGGGCGTGCGGCCTGCTGACGGGCGGCGCGGCGGCTCTTGGTTATCTGGTCTGCAAGGGAGCCTCGGACGAAGCCCCGTATCCGATGGCCGAGCCCTTGATCAACGACTACGCAACATGGTTCATTGGACGCGTCTGTACGGGCACATGCCGGGACGTTTCATGTCCCTCCATACAGGCTGAGACGGGCGGCGGCGCGGACATGATGCTCTGCGGCGATCTGCTGGCGGATTGTTGGGAGAAGCTTGTCGAGCTGTGCGACGCCTACGGCATTGACATGACGGAGGCTCGATGAACGCTTTCCGTCCCTTGCCCTTGCCGACCGAAAGCGTGTGCCCCGTCTGTTTGGGCCGGGTACCCGCGGAATATGCGGAGGAGGGTGGTGCGGTCGTACTGCGGAAAAGCTGTCCCGAGCACGGCGTATTTTCGGCCCCTGTCTGGCGGGGGGAGCCGGATTTCCGTTCATGGGTGCGGGACAAGATGCCTTCCTATCCGCGCCGTCCCTTCACGGAACGGGAAAGGGGCTGCCCTTATGATTGCGGCCTGTGCCCGGACCACGGTCAACATACCTGCACGGGGCTTATCGAGGTTACGGAGCGGTGCCATTTGCGCTGCCCGGTCTGCTATGCTGGCGCGGGAACGGCCCCGCACCCCGATCCTTCCCTTGAACGCATCGCTTTCCAGATGGATCGGCTGCATGAGGCGTCCGGGGCCTGCAATATTCAGCTTTCCGGCGGAGAGCCCACCGTCCGGGATGATCTCCCCAGCATCATCCGTATGGCGCGGGAAAGAGGCTTCGGGCTGGTCCAATGCAATACCAACGGCCTGCGTTTGGGGACGGAAGCGGGATACGCGGCATCCCTCAAGGCCGCAGGGCTCGATTCCGTTTATCTGCAATGCGATGCCGCAGAGGATAAGGCTCACGAAATCCTGCGCGGCAGACCATGCCTCGCATACAAGCTGGAGGCAATCCGGGCCTGCGGCGAAGCGGGCCTTGGCGTCGTACTGGTGGCCACAGTTGCCGGGGGCGTCAACGTGGACGGGCTGTGGAAGCTTGTGGAGATGGCGTTGCGCCTCGGACCGCACGTGCGCGGCGTCCATTTCCAACCTTTGTCCGCTTTTGGCCGCTGCCCGTGGCGTTCGGACGCCGCGCCCCGCGTGACCCTGCCGGAAATAGCCCGTGCCCTGGCCGAGCAGTCGCAGGGAATGATACGCTGGACGGATTTCCATCCGCCCGGTTGCGAAAATGCTCTGTGTTCGTTCAGCGCCGTCTATCGCCGTGTCGGGGAGGGGCTTGAACTGGTGGAGGGTGCTCCCGCTTCCTGTGATTGTGGAGGGACGCCGTCCGCCGCCGAGGGTGCGCGCAAGGCGAAAGCCTTTGCCGTCCGGCATTGGACAGCGCCGCATCCCTCGCCATCCGATATGGCCGAAGGAGATGATTTTGATCGTTTTTTAGCCTCGGCGGGAATACATCAACGCTTCACCCTGTCCTGCATGGCTTTTCAGGACGCCATGACCTTGGACCTTGAGCGAGTGAAGGGCTGTTGCATCCATGTGGTCAACCCCGGCGGCCTCTTGATCCCCTTCTGTCTTTACAACCTGACCTCTTTTGACGGCACCGCACTTTACCGGGGACGCGCTTAATGTCTCCTTTTCTGGACGGCTGGATTGCTCACCGTTGTGGGCTTGATGCGGCCACTCCTCAGAGCGTGCTGCGTGTCCAGTTGGCGCGTTTCAATGCCGTGTTGCGCCATGTTCGGAGAAACGGCGTCTTTTACCGGAAGCGGCTGGCCGGCCTTTTTGAACGGCGGGGCGACCTGATTGAGACGGGGATGTGGCCCCGCGAGCCTTTCGATGTGGCCGAAATTCCCTTAACCGAGGCGGCGGATATCAAGCGGGATGGCGGACGTTTTCTCTGCGTGCCATTGGATGAAATTGCCCGCATCGTCACCCTTTCCACTTCCGGAACGACCGGGATACCCAAGCGTTTGGCCTTTGCTGCGGATGATCTGGAGAGCACGCTTGATTTTTTTGCCCACGGCATCAGCGTGTTGGTCCGGGCCGGGGATAGCGTGCTCATTCTCTTGCCGGGAGCGGAACGGCCTGACGGCGTGGCGGATTTGCTGCGCCGAGCCCTGCCGCGCATCGGGGCGCGCGGCATTCCCGGCGATCCGGCGGCGGACCCCAAGCTTTTCCGGAAGGAAGTGGAACGGTACCGCCCGCAATGCCTTGTGGCCGCCCCTTCGCAATTGCGGCGTTTGCTGGAGGGACTGGAAAGTCCTCCGAACTTACGCGCGGTGCTGTCCAGCGCCGAACCTTTGCCGGATGATGTACGCGGCGCGCTTGCCGCGCGTTGGGGATGCGCGGTCTTTGATCATTATGGTCTGACGGAAACGGGCTACGGCGGCGGGGGGGAGTGCCCGTCTCATGACGGCTATCATCTGCGCGAGGCCGATCTGTACTGGGAAGTGATCGATCCATTTTCCGGGGAACCCGTGCCTGACGGGACGCCCGGCGAAGTGGTTTTTACCACCCTGACGCGGCGTGCCATGCCGCTCATACGCTACCGGACGGGAGACCTTGCCTCCATGCTCCCGGGCCCTTGTGCCTGTGGGAGTCCTCTGCGGCGTCTGTCCCGGATTAGGGGCCGCCTTGCACGCGGAAAGGACGGGACGCTGACCGTGATCGCACCGTCCAAGGGATGGATGGGGCCTTAGGTTCGGCCTCCGTTCCTCCGCCTGTCGTTCAACCGCCTCACCATAAGGTGGTAAGGTGAGGAAAGCCTCTTAAAGGTGTTCCGCTATGCCTTTCTCTTCTTAGCTCTTGAAAATAAGTGGTTTTGTACGGTCGGCGGTTTCCTGAAAACTGAGTCCGGGAATCCGCTCTTTCCTCTTTGTCCGCTTTGGGCTATCCTGCGTTTGGCTGCGTCCTTCGTGCGTCGCCGCTCAAACAGGGAGAAACCTACCCATGATTGCCTATATCGAAGGGCGATTGGCGGAAGTGTGCGCCAACGCCTGCGTCGTCGTCACCGAGGGCGGCGTCGGCTATGAGGTCTTCGTGCCGCAGCAGACGCTGCTCGCCTTGCCCGCACGCGGGAGCCTTGTCCGTTTCTATACCTGCCATATCGTGCGCGAGGACGCGCAGGAATTGTACGGCTTTGAAACGTGGGACGAACGGCAGACGTTTCTGGTGCTTATTTCCATTTCCAAGGTTGGAGCGCGTACCGCTCTCGGTATTCTCTCCGCGTTCCGACCCGCCGATCTGCGGCGGCTGGTTGTCGAGGACGATGTATTGGCCTTGACGCAGGTTTCCGGGATCGGCAAAAAGAGTGCCCAGCATATCTTCTTGGAACTCAAGTACAAATTGAAGACGGAAGACATGCCCGCTGCGGCTGTCCTCCAGTTGGGCGTGCCCGGCAGTGTCTACCGGGATGCGTTGAACGGCCTTGAAGGGCTGGGATACGCCGAGGCGGAAGCCGCGCCCGTCCTGAAAAACATCCTGCACGAGGAACCTGATCTTGAGGTCAGCGAGGCCCTGCGTGCGGCTCTGAAAGCCCTTGCCCGCGAACGGCAGAAATAATGATCGACCCCAACAAGATGCCTCCCTTTTCGTCTCCCCCGGATTTGGCCAAGGAACTGTCGGCTCCCGAGTCCGGAACGGCGTCCGAAGACAATATCCGGCCCTCCCGTCTGGAGGATTTCATCGGCCAAGAGGAATTACGGGCCAATTTGCGCGTTTTCCTTAATGCCGCCCGAGAGCGTGGTCAGGCTATGGATCATGTGCTTTTTTACGGTAACCCCGGCCTTGGGAAAACCACCTTGGCGCAGATTATGGCCGCCGAGCTGGGCGTCAATCTTGTGTGCACTTCCGGTCCGGTGCTGGAGCGCAGCGGCGATTTGGCCGCTATCCTGACCAACCTCTCGCGACACGACATCCTCTTTGTGGACGAAATCCACCGTATGCCCATCGCGGTGGAAGAAATCCTCTACCCCGCGCTGGAGGACTACAAACTCGATCTGCTCATCGGGCAGGGGCCCGCCGCCCGGACCGTCAAAATCGATCTCGAACCCTTCACGCTGGTGGGGGCGACGACCCGCATTGGCCTTTTGTCTTCTCCCCTGCGCGACCGTTTCGGCATTATCAGCCGTCTGGAGTTTTACACGCCCGAAGAGCTGTCCCGCGTGGTTAGGCGTTCGGCGCGGATTCTGGGCGTGCCGATCACGGAAAAAGGCGCTCTGGAGATCGGGCGGCGTTCGCGCGGGACGCCGCGTATTGCCAACCGGCTGCTGCGCCGGGTGCGTGATTTTGCCGCGGTTTACGGATCGGGCGTCGTGGACGAGGAGCAGGCCGCGCACGCCCTTCATCGCATGGATGTGGACGAGAACGGGCTTGATCAGATGGACCGCAAGCTTCTGCGCGTACTCGTGGACATCTACGGGGGCGGTCCCGTCGGGGTCAAGACGCTGGCGGTGGCCTGTTCGGAAGAAGTACGTACGATTGAGGACATTTACGAGCCCTACCTCATCCAATGCGGCTTTCTCAAACGCACCTCACGCGGGCGCATGGCGACGGCAAAAGCCTATAAACATCTCAATATGCTTGGTTAATTGGAGAAAAATATGCCCGTCGTCCAGCCTCGCGTGGAATTGCTTGCCCATACGCCAGAACCCCTGTCCCTTATCTACGCCGCCTTCCGGCAATGTTATCATGACGGGCAGGTGGCCGATATGTGGCCCCGGCTGCTCGCAGGGGACATTTCCAAAGAAAAACAGGCCGCGTTTGTGGCGGCCATTTTGGAATCGGGCCATGCAAGCCCGGTGGAACACGTCAGCTTTACTTTCGCGCTGAGCGGCGTGTCGCGTGCCCTCACGCACCAGCTTGTACGCCACCGCATCGCCTCCTATTCGCAGCAGAGCCAGCGCTATGTTGATGGTTCGGATTTCGACTATGTGATCCCACCCGAAATCAAGAAACATCCCGAGGCTTTGGCCCGTTTTGAAGGCGTCATGGCTGAGATCGGCTCCGCCTACCGCGAGCTCAAGGCCATTCTTGAGGTAGCGGGGCGCACGGGCTCGAAGGCCAATGAGGACGCCCGTTTCGTATTGCCGCAAGCCACGGCGAGCAATATAGTGGTGACCATGAATTGCCGTTCCCTGCTCAATTTTTTCGAGCACCGCTGCTGCCGCCGTGCACAATGGGAAATCCGGCATGTGGCGGACGCCATGCTGGCCTTGTGCCGGGATGTACTGCCCGAAGTCTTCATGGTCGCCGGGGCCAAGTGCGAACGGTTGCGCTATTGCCCGGAAGGGGAAAAGTTTTGTTGTGGCCGTTTCCCGGTCCGTAAGGAGGGCGGGGCCTGATGGATGCCTTTATTCTGGCGGTCTGCCGTCTGGGATTTGCGGGGCTTTCACCGGTCATGCCCGGCACCTGTGGATCGGCCTTGGCTGCATTGCTCGCGCCTTTTCTCTTTCTTCCCCTCCCCTTATGGGCGAGGGCCGTGGTTCTCGTCCTTGTTTTCTGGCTCGGGGGCATGGCTGCCACTCGCGGGGAACAACTCCTTGGCCGCAAGGACCCCGGCGAGATCGTCATTGATGAACTGCTGGGCATGTGGCTGGTCCTTCTGCCTTTCACTCGGCCCGGTTGGGGGACCATCGGGCTGGCCTTTCTGCTTTTCCGAGTCTTCGATATGTGGAAGCCGTGGCCCGTCCATGCCTCGGAAAGCTGGCTCCCTGACGGATACGGGGTCATGATCGACGACGTTATGGCGGGTTTGCAGGCCTTGCTGGTCATGGGGCTGCTGTGGATCGGGGACTTGCTTCCTTCGTTTTAGTCAGGGGAAAGAAAAACACTTCTCGTTGTCTATGGAAAGAGGGACCGCCCTTGCCCATTAAGCGGTAAGGTGCTTTTCGATAGATGGGGAATGTCCCCCCATCAAGATGAGATTCTGTTTGCGCCAGTGTGGAGGCGCGGCGGAGAGAACGGTGAGAAACCGTCATGCTCTTCAGATGCTTCTTTTTGGAAAAACAAAGCCCCTCCGGGTCATCCCGGCGGGGCTTTTTCATTTTGTGATGCGAGGGACCTTACATTTCAAACGTGCCCTTGCGCAGGAGCTTGCCTTCACGCAGCAGCAGCGCGCCGCGTGCGAACAGGCTGTGCGGGCGCAAATCCTGGTCCCAGATGAGGATGTCGGCATCACTGCCGGGGGCGAGTTCGCCTTTGGCAGGATGCAGAGAGAAGGCCTTGGCTACGTTCCGGGTGATCGGCAACAAGGCCGTTTCCACAGCTATGTTTTCGGTCAATACCAAATCGCGGAATTCCTCGGCCAGGGTGTGGAGATCGGAGGCGACGAGGCCATCCACATTGCCGTTGTCGTCGTAACGGGCGGCGCTTCCGTAGCCGTCGGAACTCATGAGGATGTGTTCCACAGGGACGCCATCCTTTATGGCCCGGGCGATGGCCGCCGAGGGTTTGAGACAATCCGGTCCAAGGGTCTGGGCGTTGAGGCCGGAGGAAATGTCCATGAAGCCGCCTCTTGAGGCCAGCTCTTCGGATTGGGTGAAGGCGAGGGGAGAGCGGTTGATGTGGGTAGCGATCAGGTGCCGCCCCAGATAGGGACAGTGATCCAGCACTTCAAAGATACGCGAGAGACCCTCCGCCGACGCGCCGATGTGAATAACGAGCATCCCCACAATGCCGCGCAGCATGCCGCCCACACGGGCATCCGTGGCGAGGGCCGCCAACTGCTGCGTGCTGACCGGGGCGACGCGATGATCGGCAATGGCTACCTTGGCGCCGCGCACTTTGGGGACGTACGCGAAATCGCGTTGCACCGAACCTGTCAGCGTCGGTGAAGGCAAAGGATAGCCTCCGGTCATAATGAAGGTGGAAAGCCCTTCTTCTTCCAGCGAATACGCCTTGGCCAGCACATTGTCCACATGACGGGTGATGCCGTCCGTACCGAGCAGGCCGCCTATGGTTGTGACGCCTCCCGTGACGGGTACGGAAAGGGGAAGAGGCGGTACCTGCGTGTGGAAACCGGCTTCGCCGCCGCCCCCCGTGATATGGACATGTCCGTCTATGAGGCCGGGGGTCGCCATTTGTCCTTTGGCGTCCACTTCGATGGGATCGCACGCCCACGACGGGAGTTCCACGTCCGGCCCCAGCGCGGCGATTTTATCATTAATGATGAGGATGTTGCCTTTTCCCCGTCTTTCCGGGGAATAGATGTCGGCATTCCTTATAATGGCTATATTCATGCTGTCCTCGTGCGGTTGAGAGCAATCAGGCGGCAAGGCCTTCGCGTTCTTTCTTTTCCTCTTCTACTTCTTCGGGGCTCAGGCGCGTCATGGTGATGTTGAACAAGCCGTACAGCAGCGAGAAGCAGGGCGTGAGGAAGAGCAGGTAGACATAGGGGATATAGTCCAGATAGGCCACGCCCAGTGTCGCCATCGGGAAAAGGGCGTTGTTGGCCCAAGGAACGAGGGGGCCTCCAAGGGTACTGGCGTCTTCCACAACGCGCGAGCAGTTCTCCGAACGGAAGCCCTGACGCCGGAACACCGGAGCCATGAGCGTACCGGTCATGACGATGCTGAAGTAGATGGCAGCAGTGAGCATCAGGGTGCCATAACCGACGATAAGGGTGGAAAGGACCAGCTTGAAGCCGCTGTTGGCCCATTTCGCCAGCGGTTCCAGAGCCACGTCGATGACTCCCATGCGGCGAAGCATACCGCCGAGCCCACAGGCAAGCACAACGAGGCACATGATGTTGAGCATACTGGTGACGCCGCCGCGATTCAGCAGTTTGGCCAGCATGGGCGCATCCGTGAAATCTCCCTTGAAGCCACCCCACATGGAATTGAAAGCGGCCGTCACTTCTATGCCGTTACAGAGCACGGCCACGATCACGCCGCACAGGGCCCCCGCTATGATGGAAAGGATGGGGCTGCAGCGCTTGAGCAGCATGACCAGTACGAGCAGCATGGGAATGACGGCTCCGACGCCCAGATTGAAGTGCTGGGAGAGGCCGTCGAGGATAGCGTTGATCTGGTCCGGGGCCATAGCCTCGGGAGTCTGCTTGAAGCCGATGAAAAGGTAGATAATGAACGTAACGACATAGGCCGGGGTAATGGTAAACCACATATGGCGGATGTGGCGGAAGAGCGGGGTGCCGGTGACGGCGGCGGCCATGTTGGTGGTATCGGAAAGAGGCGACATCTTGTCGCCGAAGAAGGAGCCGCAGATGATGGTGGCCGCCGTCATGCCGGGATCAAAACCAAGGCCCGCCCCGATGCCCATAAGCGCGACGCCGACCGTTCCGATAGTCCCCCATGACGTCCCGGTAAAGATGGAGGTGAGTGAACAAACGATGAGGCTCGTCACCAGAAAGATGCTGGGAGAGATGATTTTAAGACCCGCATAGATCATAACCGGTACGGTGCCGGCGGATATCCAGGCTCCGATAAGCGCCCCTACGCATACGAGGATGATGCAGGCGCCCATAGCCTTCTGGATAAGCTCGAAGGCGCCCGCTTCCAGGTCTTCATAGGTATAGCCGAGAAATTTGCCCATGATGGCGCAAACGACCCAGCCGCTCATCATAAGGAGCGCCAGTTGAAGTTTGAAAAACATGATGCCGCCTGCGATGAGGCCGATGATCAGCAACAGGCAGGTGATGGCAAAAGGAAAGGATGGTTTCTTATGGCCGCTAGTCATGAATCCTCCTCAGATTACGTGGGTATCACTGATACAGGATGAAGGTGAATAAAGAATACTCCCATTCCTAAAGAGCATATACAGCAAGGAACGCTATATATAATACCAGAGGGAGGTATTAGCAAAAAAGAGGGGGGTTGTCTAGATAAAACATGATTTATTTTAACTGGTTATTGCCAAATGCAATTTCTTTGTGAGATACTATGCCTGGCTCTCTCAGGCTCGAAAAAAAACTTTGTATCTCGTCAGGATATTTTAAATTTAACTCTTTTTCCTTTTTATGTTTCAGACCCCACGATATAACACGGGCTCTCCCTTCAATCTAAGCCTTTTTTTGTTTACGTTAAAAGAAAAACATGTTTTGAAAAATCTCTATTTCCCTCATTATGAGCACTATAATGCATATAAAACAATGTCATCTGTAGCAGTATAATAAATATTTTGGTCCTTACTCTTATCTATTAGTCTACCGTAAAGTCGAGATAGTCATAACAGTACATTTTAAAAATGCTGAAAAAGCTTTTACATAGGAGTTTTAGATATTCTAATGGGTGGGAATTATGTAAAATAGAGCCGAATAGCAGCTATTCTACAGGGAACAGTTATACCACCAAAGAAAAGAAGAGACTTTGGATTGGGATATCCAGTCTCACTCCAAATGAATTTACACACCTTGTCTTTCTGGGGGGGGGAGCCCCGATCCGTGTCTCGGAAGAGAGAGTAAAGATTTTCATATCTGATATACTATAAAAGTTAAGACGAATTTTTTGATAGGTTTTCTTTTGAGGTGATTGGTATAAGAGAGTATAATTATTGATGATAAAATGTAAACAGAGAGGCCCAAGGCATGTCGCCGCCGGGCCTTTTTTATGGCGAGAAATATCATAAAAAGAAAAAAATCACAGAGAAATATCTTAGGATTATGTCTTCTGGTTATTCCCTTATATATCGATATTAAACAATTTTTTCGGCTGGCACGGGTAGGGGGAATTCTTGAAAATGCCTGTGTACACCCATTGAAGGTGGCAAATTGGAACTGGACAAATCTTATATTTTAGTGATATATCTAATACATCATTTATACAAATAAAATGAAATAGTTACATTTTTATATTGTAATTATTGAATATTTTATGAAAACAAAAATATTCATAAAATACGGTAAGTAAAATACACATTGTTATCCTTTTGAGCGTGCATGGAAAAAATAAAAATATGATTAACCATTCATTTTACGATTATACATTGTAATTAATGGAAAAAATAATTTTCGTACTACTACTTAATGTAATTATTTGAAATATAGTAAGTAATTTCAATAACTTTGAAAAACAAGCAATGGAGGTGATATATTAATAGGGAAGGGCTGGAGAAGAAAAATCTTTTCTATTTAACCTGTTGAAATGTGAGGAGCGTATGAAGCTGCAAAAAATGTTTCCTTTGGTGCTGATGGCTCTTTTTCTCTGGATGGGTTGCGCAACCGCGGCCCCCTCTTTGACCTTGAAAGTGGCGGCGGGTGATCCTGAAGACTCCGAAATGGGCGTAGTCGGGAAGTCCTTCAAAAAATATATAGAGGAAAAAACGAAAGGCGATGTCGAGATCGTCTGTTTCTACAGCGGGGCGCTTGGCGACGAAAGTGAGTGTCTGCGCAACGTTCAGAAGGGTACCTTGCCTCTGGCCATAGCCGGGATTGCCAATCTTGTGCCTTTTGAAAAGCGTTTGGGTCTCTTGACCTTGCCCTATCTTTTCTCCAATCTTGATGAAGTGGTGACGGGAACAAACGGGGCTGCGGCGGAACTGCTGAATACCTACGCCACGAAGTCGGGCTTCCGCATCCTGACGTGGACGTATACCGATTTCCGGTATATTTCCAATTCCAAGCGCCCCATCACCAAAATGGCTGATATGGCGGGGCTGAAATTCCGAGTCCCGCAAAGCGCTGTACTGATCGCCGCCTACAAAGCCTTCGGCGGCAGCCCGACCCCCATTTCTTGGTCCGAAACCTTTACGGCCCTTCAGCAGGGCGTGGTCGACGGCCAGTGTTACGGCTACATCGGCTTCAAAGCCAATAAATTCAATGAAGCCAACCAGAAGTATTTGACTGAAGTGCATTATACCTATCAGTTGCAACCCCTGGTCATCAGCGAGCGCGTGTTCCGCAAGCTGAAGCCCGAGCTGCAAAAGCTGGTGATCGAAGCGGGACAGTACGCGCAGGAAGAAGTCCTCAAGTATCAGATAGAGCAAGCCAACGCTGCCAAACAGGAGCTTATAGCGCAGGGGCTGCAGGTGTCCGAACTGGAGGACGAAGATGCTTGGAAGAAGGCGGCCCTTGAAAAGGTATGGCCGGAAATGGCCGACTTTGTGGGAGGGAAGGAAACCATCAATGCCTATTTGAAGGCTTGTGGTAAGCCCGCCTGGAATTAACGGTCTAAAGCCCTGATACGAGCGCCCGAGGACATGTCCCGGGCGCTTTTTTGTATGGAAAGAAAACCTCCCGCTAGGCGGG
>OFHP01000622.1_pt1 | contig 20405 bp, 11 predicted proteins | sample 1521651 | NCBI WGS metagenome assembly OFHP01 (sample SAMEA3504105, study PRJEB24116) | mouse gut metagenome | biome: mouse gut; feature: mouse-associated habitat; material: faeces | place: Denmark | collected 2011 | reverse complement strand
CGGGCTGATAGAGGTTTTCAATGAGGAACTCGCGGCGCAGCTCCTCGGTGGTGTATCGCTTCACGTCGTTGGGGTGAGCGGAGTAGCGGATATCCATGAAAAACCTCCTGATGATAAAAATAGCAGAGGTCGCAGCGCCCTGTCATTCAGATCTCGTACCAGCGGATCTCGTTGGCGGCCAGGTCCAGCTGGAAGCTGGAGCCGTCCCCCCGGAAGACGGTGGTGGACTGGGGCTCATAGGTGTTGTTGACAGCGCAATACTTGCCGTTGGCGGGGAACGCGTGAACCTCCACGTTCAGGTTAGAGGAGAACCAGCAATGCAGGGCATCCTCCCCGTGGGCCGCCCACAGGATGGCCCGGTGGAGCAGACGGCTGTTCTCAAAGGAGTAGGGCAGGCCGGAGATATAGACGCCACGGCCCGCGCCGTACTCGCGGCCATGCTGCCCAGGGATACCCCGCCCGATCTGCTGGAACGCCTGCTTGCGGAACAGGGCGGCCTGCTTCAGGAAGGCTTCAAGGGAGCCGAACAGCAGCTTGCCCCCGGCAAGGGCGAGGGCTACGTGCACCTGCGCCGGGTGTACGGCGACAGAAGCGACGATCTGGATCAGGAAATCCGCCGGGAACTGCTGGATTGCGTGGACGCCGTGGGCCAGCGCCGCTCGTGGGGGGACATCACCGTCCTCGTCCGCTCCAACGGCCGCGCGGCGCAGGTGGCGGGATGGCTCATGGAAGAAGGCATCCCGGTCGTGACCGACAACAGTTTCCTTCTGGCCGAGCACCCCCTTGTGGAGCAGTTGACGGCGCTCTTGACCTTTCTCGATTCCCCGCGTGACGATCTGGCCTTCTGGACCTTCCTTTCGGGCAGGCAGATGCTCCTCCCGCTCATTGGCCTCACGCCGCAGCGACTTGAGGACTGGGCCGTCGCCCGGCGCACCTCCGAGCGCCGCCATCTGCCGCTGTTCATGGCCTTCCGCGAGGATTTCCCGGACATCTGGAAAACATGGATCGCGCCCTTCCACGCGGATGCGGGGCTGCTGACGCCCTACGATCTCACTCGCGAGGCGCTCGCCCGCCTGCGCCTGCGGGAACGCTACCCCGCCGAGGCCGCCTTCCTCAGCCGTTTTCTGGAAATCATCCATATGGCGGAGGGACAGGGCTGTACCTCCCTCTCCTCCTTCCTTGAGCATTGGAACCGGCACGGGCAGCAGGAAAAGGCGCCCATGCCCGAAGCCCTCGACGCCGTGCGGGTCATGACCATGCACAAGTCAAAGGGCTTGCAGTTCCCGGTGGTCATCGTGCCGTGGCACCACTTCTCCCCCCGCGTGGACAACCCAGCCGTGGAAGCGCACGTCAACGGCCTCACCATCCTCACGGAACGCTGCCCGGCCTGCGGCCTCGAGCACTACAAGGCCATCGCGGATACGGCCCGCGAATCCCTCCACCTGCTCTACGTGGCGTGGACCCGGGCCGAAGAGGAACTGCACGCCTTCCTCACCGAAACGCCGAACAGCCGCAACACGCCGGGCCTCGGGCACGGCCTCGACATCCTCCTCGACGCGCTGTCCATGAGCGGCGACGAATGGGAAAGCGGCACGCCTCCGCTCGTGAAGGCCGCCGGGCGCTCCGCCCCTCCGCGGAAGGATGTTCTTCCCGCCCTTTTTGCGGACGCCGTTGCGTCCGATGACGCCGCATGGAGGCCCATGCACTGGCTGCCCCGCCTGCGCATTTTCCGCAACCCGCTGGAGGATTTTTCCTTCACCCGGAAACGGCGCGGCATTTTCGCCCACCACTGCCTCGAATGCCTGCAAACGCTGGGACAGTTGACCGGGCATCCCGAAGAGGATGCGCGGCGGGCGTTCCGACAGGGCTTGCGCACCTTCCCCCTTCCCGTCCATGATCCGCAGGCCGTGGAAGAGGAAGTGGTAGACATGCTGGCATGGTACGCCTCCCTCCCCGAGGCGGAAACATGGCTGCGGCACGGCACGCCCGAACAGGAAATCGTCGACGCCTCCGGCGCGCTCTACCGGGCCGACCTCGTGGTCAACGACGGGGAAAAGATTACTGTCGTCGAATACAAGACGGGCACGCCGACGGTCGCCCATCAAACGCAATTGCGGGGATACATGGACCTCCTCGCCACGGCGTCGGCTCTGCCGGTTCAGGGCGTGCTCGTTTACCTCGACCTCAAGCGATTGGAACGTTTTTCCCCATGAAACGCTTTCACTGGCTTCTCTTCCTTCTCTTTCCCCTCCTCTGGGCTTTGACGCTCGCAGGGGGCCTTCTTGTCTACGTCGTCAACCAGCAACCTACCACGCTGGCCCGGGTTCTGACCGAGCGGCTTTCCGATCCGCAGCAGGGGCTGGCCCTGTCCGCACAGGGCGCGACGCTGTCCCTTTTTCCCCTCCCCTGCGCCCGCCTGAGCGAAGTGGTGGTCAGCACGCCGGACGCGGCCCTTTTCGTCAAGGACTGCGCCGTCTTTCCCGATGCGTGGGCACTCCTGCGCGGCACGTTCGCGGTGCGGGCCGTGCGCCTTGACGAAGCGTCCCTGCTTGTGCGGCAAACGCCCTCGGCCGCTGCGCCGAAGCCCTTCCCGCTTCCTTCCTTCACCCTGCCTCCCGCACTGGCCGGAACGGACATCACGCTGAAAAACGGCCTCTTCGCCCTGCTGCGCCCCGGGCAGTCGCCTGTGGCCATCAGGCCCGTGCTCCTTTTTTCCGGCCTCTCCGGTTCGGGTACCCTCCCCGACTACGAAGCCGAAGGCGAGACGCTCTCCGGCGGCAGCCTGCATCTTGCGGCAAGCAGCCTTTCCGCCGCGGCGGAAACGGAAGAGGGAGCGGCCCGGCGTCAAGTGGATGACGTACGTCTGGAGATAAAAGATATCGCCTACACGCCTCCCCGACCGGATGCCCCGGCCTCTCTGCGCCTGCGGGCCGAGCTTTCCCTGCCCGTGCCCCTTGGCGGCACGCCGCCGCACGCGATGCTGGCCGCCGAAGTCAAGACGGAAAAAGGAAGGCTTGCGGTGGAGGGGGCCGCCGCGCTCGACGGTACGCTGACGTTTCCCAAACAGGCTTTTCCCGTCCACGCGTTGGTCCCCTACGAGGCTTTCTTCCCTGTGGACGCGGACGGGGCCCTGCACCTCGTCCCGGAGGTGGCTTTCAAGGGCGCTGCGCTGCGGGCGGACAAGGACGCGGCCAGCTTCAGCGGCCTCCTGACCTTCCCGTCGGAAGAAAAGGGCTCCTCTCCCCTGCTGAAAGGCACCCTCACCGTCAAAAACCTGAGCCTGCCGCGCTGGTTCGATTTCGCCCGCGATCTGCCCTCCGGCGTGACGGCGGCGCTCGACGGGCTTTCCGGGACCCTCCCCTTTGAGCTTACACCGCGCTCGCTCACGATTGCCGCAGCCCGCGTAACCGCTCTGGACACGCCCTTTACGGGTGGTGGAGGCGTCAAGGATTTCCGTCATCCCGTTATCACGGTGACCCTCGGCACGCCGACGGCGGACCTTAACCGGCTCTTTCCCGAACTGACGGGCAAGGCCGTGACCGCACCCATCTACGCCATGCCCCCCCTGCTGGGCGGCGACGATGATCCGGGAAGCCCCGCGCCGGGCTATGACGTCCACCTGACAGCGGCACGAGCCACCTGCGCCTACTGGGAAGGCAAGGACGTCAGCCTGCGCATCACGCCCGAGGCCGCACACGCGGACGCGTCGGCGCGCCTCGCCATCCGCTGCGGTTCGTTGTACGGCGGCAGCGCCGAAGCCGAGCTCATCCCCGGCGACGAGCTCGCCATCGTCCTCTCGGCCAGCGGCGTCAACGCCGAAACGTTCCTGAAACCCGTCAAAGGTTCGCCGCCCCTGCGCGGCACGCTGGCGGCTTCGGCCTCAGTGACGGCCCGGCCCTCCTCCCTCGCCGCCTTTCTTGCCAGTCTGCGCGGGAACGCCTCACTTACGTTGGACAAGGGGGTCCTGCCGCTTTCGCCAGACGGGAAGGAACGTTTTGCCTTCTCCCGCCTTCATCTGGCCTTTCAGGGCGCCGGAAGCCGCGACGCCAAGGCGCTGCGCTACGTGTACGACGGGCAGTGGCGGGCTGAAGCCGTCACCCCGGACGGACAGGGCAGCCTTTCGTTCACGGGCCCTCTCTCCTTTTCCGCCACAGGGCCTTTCTCCGTCCGCGGCCAAGCGCTTTCCACCTCCGCGACGGCCACGGCCAAAGGCTACACGGCGCAGGCGGCGGGCACGCTTTCCTTTGATACGGCGACGGAAACCCTGTCCGCCCAAAACGTCGCCGGGAACCTCGGCAGCAAGGGAGCCGCAGCCACATTCCGCGGCTCGCTCAGGCACAGCCGCAAGGAAGGGCGCTCCATCTGGGAAGCGCCTCTTTCCCTGTCCTCGGCCAACCTGCGTCCCCTGCTGGCCGATCTGCTCCCCGGCGACCTGCCGAAACAGGCCCTCAAACGGGCCGATCTTAAGGCGACCATAACACTCGACGGCGAAACGCTGCGCATTGCCGGTCTCAACGGGAACATCGACGCCACGCGCCTTTCCGGGCAGATGGAGCGGCGCGCTGGCACCCCCGCCCGCTGGACGTTCGGCCTGCGCCTCGGTACCTTAAACGTCGCGGATTACCTTCCCCCGACTTCCAAAGGCGGGAAAAGCCAGCCGTGGCGATTGGACTGGATGAAGGGCATTGACGTGGAAGGGCCCCTCGCCGCGGAACGCCTCATCATTTTCGGTATTCCCCATACCGATTTCAGCGCGCCCCTGCGCCTCCAAAACGGCGTGCTCAGCGCCGATCCCATCCGGGCCCGAGTAGCGGGAGGCAGCGCCGGGGCGGGGGTGCGGGCGGAGGCGACCTCCGGAGGGCTGCTCGGCCGCCTGCGCTATACGCTTGAAAACGTCAACGCGCTGACGCTGAGTAAAGAGCGCGGCCAAAGCCAGCTTCTGTCGGGCACGGGAAGCCTTGATGCGGACGTGAGCGGCCTTCTGCGCTCCGGCGCGGACATCCCCGCCGCGCTGACGGGTACGCTCGGCTTTACCCTCCGCAACGGCGAGCTGGACGCGGGACATCCGGGGACCTTCTCCAGCTTCCGTTCCCTCGGGGCGACGGGCACACTGAGCAAGGGCATCCTGACGACGCGCGATCTGCATCTGGACGGCACCCTGACCGTCCGCGGCTACGGCACCATCAACCTGCTCAACTGGACGCTCGACTACCGGCTCAACGTCAGCGGGCCGGGCTTCCCCACCCTCCCCGTGCGCTATTACGGAAGCCTCGACAAGCCGCAGCGCTCCATCAATGCACAGGGTTTTCTGGCCAAAACCTTCGGCAGCCTCGGCAACGGCTTCCTGACCATCCTTGACAGGGTGGTTTTCGCGCCCTTGCGTTTTCTTGTGCCCTGAAAATTTCCGGGAATGGAACCGCGCCGGAAAAACGGGGGCACCCCTTCCACGGGCCGTAGAGGGGGTGCCCCCCGTCGCCTCAAACGCCGTGTGCCTTTGACGGGTGGTGGCGCTGAACGAACTGTTTATTAATAAATCTACGGCTTTTTCTTTTGCACAAGACAAGAAAGGAGAAATCATGAACAGTGATTTTATTACATCTTTAAGGAAACCCCCTATCTACACAAAATCAACGGTTGAGTTTTGGAATGATGAATATATATCAAAACAACTGCTCAAAGCACACTTAGACCCGAACTTTGACGGAGCAAGTAGAAAATTGGACTTTATTGAAAAATCTGTCAGATGGATAACGGAACGTCTTTCGCCTGCCGATTACCCTTTGCTTCTTGATGTTGGGTGCGGTCCGGGGATATATGCTGAAAAGTTTGCCCAAAGAGGATATCAAGTTACCGGAGTGGATTTTTCAAAGCGTTCTATTACTTATGCACAACAATCAGCTATCAGTAAAAAACTAAACATTTCTTACGCGTATCAAAATTATCTAGAAATGGATTTAGATACGTGTTTTGATTTTTGTACCATGATATATTGTGATTACGGAGCATTGTCACCTAAAGACAGACAAGTAATTATGAACAAGATTTATCATCATCTTAAACCGGGTGGAAAAGTATTATTAGATGTTTTTTCTATGACAAAGTTTTGTAATTTTCAAGAACAACAAATTTGGGAGATATGTCCCAATGGTGGCTTTTGGCGTCCCAATGAACATATGGTGTTAAGTGTTTTTTACAAATATTTTGATAATGTAACACTGGACTTAATATCAATTATTTCAAAAGAGGAAATAACTCCCTATTATTTGTGGAATACCTATTTCTCAAAAGAAGATTTAATGCAAGAAGCTGAAAGCGTTGGTTTTAAGATGTGTGGGCTGTTCGGTGATGTTGCAGGTAGTATCTATCAATCTGAAAGTGATACAATCGCGATAATTTTAGAAAAGTAATGATTTCAATATGTAGAGATTATTTATGAATAATACTGAATAGATTTTATGTCCGATATGCGGAAACAAAACAAGAATTAAAATACGGACAGATACAGAACTTAAAAATGTTCCTCTATTCTGTCCAAAATGCAAACAAGAAACATTGATTAACGTACAAAAATTAAATGTATATGTTATCAAAGAGCCAGACGCTAAGACGCAGAGCCGATAACGCATGAGGTAAAACCTTATGGTTGTCGGCTCTTTTTGTGTTTGGAATAATGTAAAACCGCTGTTTCCATTATAAAAATCGGAATACGGAGGGGGTAAGTCGCCCTTTTTTAAGGATACAGCGGTATCAGGGAGGTGCCGCCGTGGTATTTTTGTATCGAAATCATTAATAAAAAAGGGACCGTTTCCGATCCCTTCTCCGTCTATTCCCCGAGGGAATATTCCACCCACGGCAGGCTCACGGCGCGTATCTGCTTCAGGAAGGCGACGACCTCGTCCGGGCCGTGGTAGCGCGTCACCTTCAAATCGTCGTAGCTGAGCAGGGCTACCGGCACGCCGGGAAAAAGGGACTGCGCCTGCTCCGCAAAGGCCTCAAGATCGTTCTTGTTCATAAAAAGCTTGGGGTCCACCAGCACCACTGCAAAATCAAGTCCGCACTGCGTCACGCGCGCCGCCTGAAGCTTCGGCATCGTTTCTTCCTTTCTTTGGGGTTGTCGCCCGGCGCGGAGGCTCCCGCGCCGTTTCATCGTGGTCAGTCCCCCTTATACGTCGTGTCCGCTCAAAAGGCCATCGCCTCTCCCGCCCATATTTTCATTGCCTCGCCGCACCGTTTGGAATAGGCAGAAAGAGGCCCTTTCCGCAAACCGGAGAAAAAACATGCCCGAGAGCGCGGATTTCACGTGGAAATTCCATCGCATCGGCGGCCTTGATCAGGTCACGTTGCGCACGCCGGAAGAACTGACCCATCTCGAAGAACTCGATCCCAAACTCTGGGTGGCCCTGAGCTGCCCCGCGAACGAGCTTCAGTTCGACGACCGCACGCTTCAGCTTATTGATACGAATAACGATGGCCGCATCCGCATCTCCGAAGTGAGGGAAGCGGTGCGCTGGGCCGTGGAGCGTCTCAAGGACCCCGCCTCGCTCGCGGACGGGCGGCCTGATCTGCCGCTTTCGGAAATACGGCAGGATACGGACGACAACCGCCGCCTCTACGCCGCCGCCCAGCGCATCCTCAAGGAGCAGGGGCGCGAGGCGGCGGAGGCTCTCACGCAGGAAAACGTGGCGAAGGCCATGGAAGCCGCGAAAAAATCGGTGTTCAACGGCGACGGTGTCATGACACCCGATCCCGGTTTCGATCCTGATCTCAACCGCTTCATCGAGGACGTGGTCACCGTCACCGGAGGCGCGCCCGATGCGGGCGGCGCACAGGGGGCGACGCTCGAACTGGCGCAAACCTTCATGCAGGAGGTCCACGATTACAAGGCATGGACCGATGAACTGAAGAACTACGCCGCGACCTTTGCGCTCGGTGCGGGCACGCGGGACGGCTTCGACCTTTTGCGCGCTCTCGAAGCCAAACTGGACGACTATTTCCTGCGCTGCCAGCTTGCCGCCTTCGACGCCCGGGCCGTCTTCGCGCTCAATGCGCCAGAGACGGTCTTTGCGGAACTGGCGGACCGCAACCTCGATCCCGGCGACGAGGCTCTAAAGGAACTGCCGCTGGCGCACGTGCAGGCGGATCAGCCCCTGCCGCTGGAAAGCGGCCTCAATCCGGCGTGGCGGGAACAGGTCCACCGTTTCCGGGATACGGTCATCGTCCCTCTGCTCGGGCCGCGCGGCAGCCTGAGTTTTGAAGACTGGGGAGAACTGCGCCGCCGTTTCGCTTCCTACGCGGCGCTTGTCGCGAAAGAACCCGCGAACAAGGCCGGGCAACTCGGCGCTGAAAGGCTGGATGCCCTGCTCTCCGGCGACATCCTCGCCCGCTTCGAGGCGCTGGTGCGGCAGGATGCCGACGCCGCCCAATACGTCAAGGATACCGAGGATGCGGAACGGCTGGTCCTCTACCATCAGCATCTGCACCGCCTGCTCATGAACTTCGTTTCGTTCTGCGACTTCTACGCCCTCTCCCTGCCCACAACCTTTCAGATCGGCAAACTCTTCATCGACGGGCGAAGCTGCCACCTCTGCCTGCGCGTGGAAGACATCGCGGCGCACGCGGCGCAGGCTCAGCTCAGCCACCTCTGCCTCGCCTATTGCGAATGCACGCGGGACGGTTCCACGCAAAAGATGAACATCGTTGCGGCGATCACCGCCGGGGACGCCCGCCTCCTCATCCCGGGGCGGCACGGCATCTTCATGGATACCGACGGCGTGAGCTGGGAAGCCGTACTGGTCAAGCTGGTGGACAACCCCATCAGCATCCGCACGGCCATGTTCGCCCCCTATCGACGCATCGGACGCATGGTTACGGACCAGATTGAGAAGTTCACGGACGCCAAAAGCGCGGCCATCGTCAGCGACGCCTCAAAATCACTTGAAAAACTGGCCACGGAAGGGAAAGCCCGGCCCTTCGACATCGGGCGCAGCATGGGCATTTTCGCGGCCATCGGGCTGGCCCTCGGAGCCATCGGGACGGCGCTCGCCAGCATCGCTTCGGCGCTTTTCTCCCTTTCGTGGTGGCAGTTCCCGCTCCTGCTGGCCGGGCTCTTCCTCGCCGTTTCCGGCCCTTCCATGTTCCTCGCGTGGCTCAAGCTCCGTCGTCGCACGCTCGGCCCGGTGCTCGACGCCTCCGGCTGGGCGGTCAACAGCCAGATTCCCATCAACTTCATGCTGGGCTCCTACCTGACCGACACCGCCGCCCTGCCGCCCAACGCCAACCGTACCTTCAACGATCCTTTCCGCAACCGCAGCCATTGGAAAGGCTGGCTCCTGGCTCTCGCCGTCGCCTGCATCGCGGCAGGGGCCATCACGGTGGGCTATCAGGCATGGGAACGTTCGCAGCCTCATTCCGTCAATCCCGCCGAAACCGTGGGCCTGCTGCCTCCGATCACGGCTTCCCCCGCCGCGCAGACGCCTGCGGAAACAAAACCCTAGGCTATGCCATTCCAACACAATCGTATGCTTATGGTATGAATGAAACGCGATTTCGCGCGATTTCGTCCCTATGAGGAAAAAGCGTACGGCAGCATTGCGGGAAGACTGATCGGCCCCAGCCCTTTGCAGGACGGCCCGCAAAAACCCTTTTCTTCAGGGAACAACGGCACAGGTAGTGCACAAGCCACGTCCCATCAGAGTACCCTTTTCAACACCCTGCAAGAAAAAAACACGCATGAGAGCGGAGGCTTGAACGGGAGACGGATTCGGCTTCATTCAGAACTTGCCCGTCTTCCGTTCACAGGCTATCTCTCAGGAGGCCCCGGCGCATCAGGCCGGGGTCTCTTATGGAGTACAGCCATGAACAAGCCCCCCCTGCGCGTGCTGCACACGTCCGACTGGCACATCGGACGCACCCTTTACGGCCGCAAGCGCTATGAATCCTTCGCGGCCTTCCTGCTCTGGCTAGGGGAAACCATCCGCGAGGAGCGCGTCGACGTGCTGGTCGTCGCAGGCGACGTTTTCGACACCAGCGCCCCGAGCAACCGTTCGCAGGAGCTTTATTACCGCTTCCTCTGCCGCATCCGGGAACACTGCCGCCACGTGGTCATCGTGGCCGGAAACCACGACTCGCCCTCCTTTCTGGCGGCTCCCAAAGAACTCCTGCGGGCTCTCAACGTCCACGTCATCGGCGCCATGTCCGACGATCCGGCGGAGGAGACGCTCGTCCTGCGCGGACGGGACGGGGAGCCTGAGCTTATCGTCTGTGCCGTCCCCTACCTGCGGGATCGCGACATCCGCACGTCCGAGGCCGGGGAAAGCCTTGAAGACAAGGAAGCCAAGCTGCTTGAAGGCATCCGCCGCCACTACGCCGCCGTCTGCGCGCTGGCCGCATCCGAACGCAGCCGCCCCGATCTGCCTCTGCTGGCGACCGGGCATCTTTTCGCCGCCGGGGGCCTGACGCAGGAAGGGGACGGCGTGCGCCAGCTCTATGTGGGCTCCCTCGCCCGCGTCGGCGCGGACTGCTTCCCGGACTGCATCGACTATCTGGCCCTCGGGCATCTCCATATACCGCAAAAGCTCGGCGGCTCGGAGACCCGGCGCTACAGCGGCTCGCCCCTGCCCATGAACTTCGGGGAGAGGACGGGCAAAAGCGTCTGCCTCGTGGATTTTACGGGCCGGAAAGCCGCCGTGCGCTGCCTGCCCGTGCCCTGCTTTCAGGCTCTGGAGCGCGTAGAAGGCGATTGGGGACGCATCGAAAGCCGCCTCAAGGCGCTCGCCGGGGGCGATGCGAAGCCGTGGCTCGAAATCGTCTATACGGGCGCGGAGGTGATGAGCGATCTGCGCGACCGGCTGGAAAAACTCGTGGACGGCACCGGGATGGAGCTTATCCGCGTCAAGAACGCCCGGCTCATCGAACGCGCCCTGCACCGCGAGGACGCGGATTCACTGGACGCGCTCGACGTGCACGAAGTTTTTGAGCGTTGCCTCGCCGCCCATGAGGTGCCCGAGGAGCAGCGGCCGGAACTGCGCCGGGCCTATCAGGAAACCGTGGCCTCCCTTCTTGAGGCCGACGCGCGCGCGGAATAGGTGGGATCATGCGCATTCTCGAACTCGGCTTTAAAAATCTGAATTCCCTTGCCGGTGAATGGAAGATCAATTTCAATCACACCTCCTTCACGTCAGACGGCATTTTCGCCATCATCGGCCCCACGGGTGCGGGCAAGACCACCATCCTTGACGCGCTCTGCCTCGCCCTCTATGGCCGCACCCCGCGCCTGAAATCCATTTCCAAAACCGAAAACGAGATCATGTCCCGGCATACCGGGGAATGCTACGCCGAAGTGACCTTCGAGACGCAGGCGGGGCGGTTCCGCTGCCGCTGGAGCCAGCGCCGGGCCCGTTCCAGACCGGGGGGGGATTTGCAGCCGCCGCGCCGTGAATGCGCCAACGCGATCACCAACGAAGTGCTGGAAAGCAAGCTCGACGGCTTCACCGCCCGGGTGGAAGAGCTGACAGGCATGGACTACGCCCGCTTCACCCGCTCCATGCTTCTGGCGCAGGGCGGCTTCACGGCCTTCCTCAACGCTTCGCCCGACGAGCGCGCCCCCATTCTGGAACAGCTGACGGGCATGGAAATCTATTCGGACATCTCCAAAACGGTCCACGCGCGCACCGTGGCCGAACGAAGCCAGCTGGAAAGGCTGGAAGCGGAACTCGCCGGGCTGCACCTTCTTGACGAGGACGAAGAGCGGCGGCTGGAAGCCGATCTCGCCGTCCTTGAGGAACACAACGCGGGCATCCTCAAGAGCCTTGAGGAACAGCAAAAGGCCTTGCTCTGGCTGGAGGGCCTCGACCGCCTGCAAGCGGAAGCGGACCGCCTCGAAAGCCAAAAGGCGGGGCTCGCCGCCCGTTTCGCGGCCTTCCAGCCGCAGCGCGAACGCCTCAGACGCGCGGCCAAGGCACTGGAACTGGCCGGGGAATGCGCCGGGCTTGCCGCCTTGCGCGCGGCGCAGGAAGTGGCCTTGCGACAGATGGAAGGCTGCCTCGCCGCCCTGCCCGCGGGCGAAAGGCGTCTTGCGAACAGCGAAACGGCCCTCCGCGCCGCTACGGACGCCCTGAACCGCCGCAAGGAAGAACTGCGGACGGGGATGCAGGCCGTCAAAGCGGCCCGGGACTGCGATCTCCGCCTGCGCGAAAAGGATGCGGCGCTCCTTGCCCTGCGCCGGGACATCGCCGCGCGGGAAACGGCGCTGACGGAACTGGAGGAGGCATCCCGGGCAAGCCGAGAACGGCTGGAAGCCGGGCGCTCCGCCCTCAACGCCCTCGACGCCGAACTGCGGCGCACGGCAGTGGACAAGGGCCTTGTGGAAAATCTTACGGGACTGCGGGGCCGTTTCGGGCTTTTGCGGGAACAGAGCCGGCTCCTGCGGGACAAACGGCTGGCGCTCAAGGACGCCGAACTTCGCCGCGAGGCCAGCGCGCGCGATCACGCCGCCGCCATAGATCGGCGCGCCCGCACCGAAGCCGGCCTCGCCGGGTTGGCAGAGACACTGGAAAAACGGCAATCCGCTCTCGGTGCGGCGCTGGAAGGGCACGGCGAGGCGGAGTGGCGCGCCCGCCTGATGCGGGCGGGCACCCGCAAGGCCGTCCTTGAAAACACGGGAGAGGCGCTCCTTGCCCTCGTCAAAACGCGGGAGACGCTCGCCTCGACGGACGGACGGCAGAAAGCCGTGACGGAAGAGGAAGCCGCCCTGCGCGCCCGCCTCTCCGCGCTTCAGGCGTCCCACGAGGCGGGAGAAGCCGAACGCGAGGCCCTTGAGCACGAAATGGCCCACCTTGCCCTGCTGCGCAGCTATGAGCAGGCACGCCTCCATCTGACGGACGGCGAACCCTGCCCCCTCTGCGGCGCGCTGGAACACCCCTTCGCCACGAAAAGCGTGCGTGAACCCGACGGAATGCGGGAACGCGCAGAGGCGTTGAAACAGCGTCTGCGCCGAGAGGCGGAAACGCTGCTGGCCCTTCAGGGCAAGGCCGCCTCTCTGCACAAGGAACGCGAAATGCTCACGGAACGGCGGAAGGACGCCGAGGCCGAGGCCGCCGCCTTTGCCGCCCGCCTCCGGGAGGGGCTTGAGGCCTTGGGCCTCCCCACGCTGGAAGCACAGGATTCGCTTTCCGATCTTTCGGCGCGCCTGCGCCAACGGCACGTCGCCGAAACGGAAACCTCCGCCCGCGCGGAGGCGGCCTTAAGGCGCGCCGAAGCCCTGCAGAAAGAAATCGCGGCGGCGCGCGAGGCATGGGAAGGTGCGCGCGAGGCCCTCGCCCTTGCCGAACGGGACGCGCAGGGAAGCGTACACGCCAAGGCTGCCGCCGAACAGGAAGCCGACCGCCTTCGTCAGGAATACGCGGCGCTGGCCGAGCAGCACGCGGAGGCCCGGCGCATGGCCCTGAACGAAACGGCCCCCTACGGCGTGGCCGCTCTCGCGCCGGATGATCTGGACGGCCTCCTCGCGGAACTGGAAACGCGCCGGAATCATTGGCTGGCGAGAACAGCCCGCCGGGAAACACTCACACGCGACATCGCCCGTCAGGAGCTTGAGACCGGGCAGCGCGAAACCCAACTGGCCGCCGCCCGCGAGGAACGGGACCGCCGCCGCGCCGCCCTTCTCGAGCTGCGTGCCGAACGCGACGCGCTGGAAAACGGCAGACGTCCGCTGCCCGGCGGGGCCGCGCCGGATGCGGAGGAAGCCCGGCTGGAAAACGCCGTCCGGGAGGCGGAAGCGCGGCTGGAGGAAGCCCGGCGGCAGGCCGAGGCCGTACGGCAAGACCTCGCGGGCCTGCGCCGTCAAACGGACATGCTGCGGCAAGCCACGGCGGAACGTGCCTCACACATGGAACCGCTGGAACGGGATTTTCGGCGGCGGCTGGAGCTGGCGGGCTTTGCCGACGAAGCGGATTACCGCGCCGCCTGCCTCAGTGAAGAGGAACGCGAACGCCTGCGGCAGGAAGAACAGGAACTGCGCACCGAACAGACCGAGCTTGACGCCCGGCGCAGGGACAAGGCCGCGCAACTGGCGGCGGAGCGGCGGCGCAACGTCACCCCCCTCTCCCGCGAGCAGGTGGCCGCCTCCCTTGCAACGCTGCGGGAAAACGCCCGGCGGCAGCAGGAGGCCATCGGCGGCATCCGCCAGAAGATGGAGGAAAACCGGAACCTCAAGGAAGCCTGCGCCGCGCGCGCCGCCGCCATCGCCGCGCAGCGCCGGGAGTACGGGCGCTGGCGCACGCTCCACGATCTCATCGGTTCGGAAAGCGGCAAAAAATACCGCAACTTCGTGCAGGCGCTGACCTTCGAGATCATGATTGATCACGCCAACCGCCAGCTTCAGGGCATGAGCGACCGCTACCTGCTCATCCGCAACACAGCCGATCCTTTGCAGCTTGACGTCATCGACAACTATCAGGCAGGCGAGGTGCGCTCGACCAAAAACCTTTCCGGCGGCGAGAGCTTCATCGTCAGTCTTGCGCTGGCCCTCGGGCTGTCCCAGATGGCGAGCAAAACCGTGCGGGTGGACTCGCTCTTTCTGGACGAGGGCTTCGGCACGCTGGACGAGGAGGCGCTTGATACCGCGCTCGAAACATTGGCCGGGCTCCAGCGCGAGGGAAAGCTCATCGGCGTCATTTCCCACGTCGCGGCGCTCAAGGAACGCATCGGCACGCAAATACGGGTAACACCCGTCACGGGCGGACGCAGCGTGCTCCACGGCCCGGGCTGCACGGGATCGGGCGGACGCTGAAGCGAGAAATCATTGCCTCTTGCCTCGCGCCCAAAAGTCACCTATTCATGCCCTGCACATTTCAAGGAGGAGTTGAGAGTGGAAGAGGGAATCGCACGCGAAAAACTGGGAAGCCGACTCGGCTTCCTGCTGCTGTCGGCGGGCTGCGCCATCGGACTGGGGAACGTCTGGCGTTTCCCCTTCATCACGGGAGCGTACGGAGGGGCGGCTTTCGTCCTCATCTATCTGCTGTTTCTCGTCATTCTGGGCCTTCCGATCATGGTCATGGAATTTGCCGTGGGCCGCGCCGCGCAAAAGGGCATTGGCCGGGCCTTCAACATCCTTGAACCCAAGGGCACCTACTGGCATCTGCACGGCTATACCGGCATCCTCGGCTGCTATGTGCTCATGATGTTCTACACCACGGTGACTGGCTGGATGCTGGCCTACTGCTGGTATATGGCTTCAGGCCAGCTTTCGGGGCTCACGCCTGATCAGATCGCCGCCTTTTTCAGCTTCACCCTGAGCGCCCCCGTGGAAAAGGCGGGCCTGACCGCGCCTCTCACGCAGACGGGCTGGATGACCGTTACCGTGCTCGCGGGCTTTCTGGTCTGCTCGCTGGGGCTGCAACGCGGGGTCGAACGCATCACCAAGCTCATGATGGGGGGACTGCTGCTCCTTATGGTCGTCCTCGTCCTGCGTTCCGTCACCCTGCCGGGTGCGGAAAAGGGTATCCTCTTCTATCTCAAGCCGGACTTCGGCAAAATGATGGAACACGGTTTCTGGGAACCCGTCTATGCCGCGATGGGGCAGGCCTTTTTCACGCTGAGCCTCGGCATCGGGGCCATGACCATTTTCGGGAGCTACATCGGCAAGGATCGCTCCCTCACCGGGGAATCCGTACACATCCTCGTGCTCGACACCGCCGTGGCGCTCATGGCCGGGCTTATCATCTTTCCCGCCTGCTTCGCCTTCAACGTAGACGCCGGGGCCGGGCCGGGGCTTATTTTCGTCACCCTGCCCAACGTCTTCAACAGTATGCCCGGCGGCCAGCTGTGGGGCGTGCTCTTCTTCGTCTTCATGAGCTTCGCGGCCCTGACTACGGTCATCGCGGTGCTCGAAAACATCGTGGCCTACGGCATGGACGTTTTCCACTGGAGCCGCAAAAAGGCGGTCGTGGTCAATGCCGCCCTCGTCTTCGTGCTCTCCCTGCCCTGCGCCCTCGGCTTCAACCTGCTTTCCGGCTTCCAGCCCTTCGGCCCCGGCTCGAACGTCCTCGATCTTGAGGATTTCGTGGTGAGCAACAACCTGCTGCCGCTCGGCTCGATGGTTTTCCTCTTCTTCTGCTGCTACAAGAAAGGTTGGGGATGGGACAAGTTCATCGCGGAGGCGGATAGCGGGAAAGGGCTGATGTTCCCGCAATGTCTGCGGCTCTACGTCAAATACGTGCTGCCCTTCATCGTTTTCTTCGTCTTCGTGCAGGGCTACCTGGAAAAATTCTGGAAATAACCCGCAGAGAAAAAAACGTGCGGCCAAGGGGAAAGGGCTATCCTTTTCCCTTGGCCGCGCCGCGTTTGTCGCCGGGGATACGCCTTTTTCCCTGCGGGTATCGTGGCGGAAGGCTGCCGGGGTCAGTTGAATTTTTTCGGAAAGAGGTTGCCCGCGCCGGTCCTTCTCTCCCCGAGAGTGCTCTACCATCAGCCCGAGCCTCTTCCCCGTCGGAACGGCTCCTGAAAAAAGCCCAGCGGCAACCGCCACGGGCTGTTTTTTCCGGTGTGCTTCCCCGCTGCAGGTTGGCAAGACGCGCCTGCTTCCCGGCCCGACAACCGAAAAAGGCCGTCCCTTCTCTCTTTACCCTGGTCCTTTCTTGTATTTTCTTTTTCGGTTCTCTATAATGGTCTGCGCTTGACGCAGAAGCGCGTCAAACATCTCTATAAACGCCGTGCACAGGGGAGACCCCTGGACGGCGACCTATTTCCCAAGGCACTCCTTGCAGCGGCACAAAAGAAGGCGTATCCGCGGCGGAAAAAGTACTCCCGCCATTCTAGGGAGAAGGGTATCGTGAAAAACAGCATCCTCATGCGGACCAACCTGCTGGTAAGCACCATCATTATCCTGGGCTTTATCATCACGGCCACCCTCAGCTATCAGGCCAACTACCGCGCCTCCCTCGCCAACATCGAACAGATATCCTCTCTGACCTCGGAAGGCATCTACTTCCAGATCATGTCCGTTTTCACCAAGCCGGTGAACATTTCCCTCACGATGGCCCACGATGAGCTTCTGATCGACTATCTCGCCAACGAAAAAGACCATCTCGACAATCCGGACTATACCGCCACCATCACCAACTACCTTGACGCCTATCGCAAGCAATACGGCTACGATTCCGTCTTCTTCGTCTCGCGGGCCACAGGACGGTATTACAATTTCAACGGCGTGGACCGCGTCCTTACTCCGGACAATCCGGAAAACATGTGGTTTTACATGCTGCTCAAGGGTACAAAGCACTATACCCTCGTTGTGGACAACGACGAAGTGGAGGGCGCGAGCAACGCGCTCACCATCTTTGTGAACTGCCAGATAAAGGACGCGAAAGACGAAATCATCGGGGTGGTGGGGGTTGGTTTCCGTGTCGGCTACCTCCAGCAGCTGTTGCGCGACTATGAAGAGCATTTCGGCATCAGCGCCTACCTGATCAATGAAAACGGCGACATCGAAGTTTCCACGACGCATACCGGCTACGAAAAAGAGAACTTTTTCCACGTCCGCCACTACGAGGAACTCAAAAGCCCTATCCTTGGCTGGAAGAAGAATTACGCCGCCCTCAACCTGTGGTCGAAGGGGCAAAACAACTATGTGGCGTCGCGCTATATTTCCGAACTGTCATGGCATGTGATCGTGGATCGCGATACTGAGGCCATGCTCAAAGCCATGCGTCAGAAACTCTACGTAACGGCAGCCATCATCGCGCTGGTCATCCTCACCGTCCTTTTCGTCATTACCTGCGTCATCCGCAATTTCAACAAAAAGATCACCAAGTTGACGGAAGAAAGTCAGGAATTCTTCAAAAAGGAAACCGAACAGCTGTACGACAACATCTATGAACTGAATATCACGAGCAACTGCCCCGTGGGGGAAAGTACCGAACGCTACTTTGAAAGCCTCGGCGCGCCCAAAGGGACCCCCTACGACGAGGGATTGCGCCGGATCGCCGAAAAGCAGATCAAGGCGGAATTCCGCGAGGGGTACATCAACACCTTCACGCCGAAAAACGTCCTGCGCGAATACGAGCGTGGCACCGATCACCTGCAATACGACTTCATGATCAGCCAGAACGGTTCGGACTATTTCTGGATGCGCATCGACGCCCGTATCTTCTATTGCACGGAAGACCATTCCATACGCATGTATACCTACCGCAAAAACATTGATGCGGAAAAACGCAAGGAAAAGCAGATCACCGAACAGGCCCGCCTCGACGAAATGACCGGCCTTTATACCAAAACCGCCACGGAACGGCTCATCAAGGGCCTGCTGGCGAAAAATGCCCAGGGAAAATACGCCTTCTTCATTTTCGACATCGACAACTTCAAAAACGTCAACGATGAATTCGGCCATGCCTTCGGTGATGCCGTCATTAAGGAATTTACGAAAATCATCCGCAGCCGATTCCGTAAAGACGACCTGATCGGGCGCATCGGCGGCGACGAATTCGCGGCCTTCATCCCCCTTCCCCATGCAGGGTGGGCCACCAACAAGGCTCAGGAACTCTCAAAGGCGCTCAATACCATCTATACGGAACAGGCGGCCCAGTGGAAACTTTCCGCCAGTATCGGCGTGGCCATCGCGCCCCAAGACGGAACGACGTTTGAAGCCCTCTACCGAAAGGCCGACCTGGCTCTCTACGAAACGAAAAAACGCGGTAAAAACGGCTATACCGTCTATCATCCCTCCTCGGAGACCAGTGAGCTTTTCTCTGCTGCGGAAGTAGAAAGGCCAGAGAGAGAGAGAGAGAGAGAGAGAGAGCCTTTATCATAGGCTTTTCTTACGGTCGTCCGCACGCTCCGGCGGAGCCCGACAATAACCCGGAACGAAGAAACCGCCTTTTGTTCAAGAAAGACGACGACGCATCCTGCTAGGCGCGGCCTTCATCCTCTTGCCTGCAAAAGCCGCTTTTCCTCAAGTGGAAAGAGACGGCAAAAAAGCCGCGCCCTTCCTCGGAATAGTTTCTCTTTCCCACCCAGCCGATGGAAAAAAGTCGTCTCTGCCGCAAGCACGGAAATGGACAGAAAAGGACGTACCTCCGTCTCTCAGAGCCTTTCTCCCCCGCTTTCCAAGCCGCTGAAAAGGAAGCTTATTTCGAAAACCGCCGTCTCGGGAGCGTCGGAACCATGCACGGCGTTGGCCTCAAGGCTGACGCCGTAGCGTCTGCGGAGAGTCCCTTCCGCCGCTTCCTTGGGATTGGTCGCACCCATAAGGTCCCGATAGCGGCGTATGGCGTCTTCTCCTTCCAGTATGGCGCAGACTATGGGGCCGGAACTCATATACCGCGTGAGGCTCTCAAAAAAAGGGCGGTCCCGGTGGACGGCGTAAAAGGTTTCCGCTTGCGCCTTTGACAGACGGATCATCTTCAGAGCCGCGAGACGCAGGCCCGAACCTTGCATCTGGGCCAAGAGTTCTCCGACCAGCCCCCGGGCCACGGCGTCGGGTTTGATAAGGGCAAGAGTGCGCTCGATCATGGACAAAACCCCATATGGCCGGAAGTCCACTTCCGGGTTCAGCAATAAAAAGAAAGAAGCGGCCTGCCCTTCCCTCCGGGCTTTGACAAGGAGCCCCTGAAAAGGCTACGTGCGGACAGGACCCTCCCTTTCCGCTATCCCCAAAAGGCGACGGGGTCCATGATAGCAAGCCGGAAAAGCGGAAACGCTCTCTGAGGGCCTCCCCCGAGAGAGCCCCTGCCGAGGCACATCCGGATGATAAAGACGCCGCCCGCTTTCCCGAGAAAGAGGAGATGCCGCGCCCCTTTATGAAAAGGCAGTCCAAGCAAACGGCTTTTCTCGGGTGGTGGGGTTCTTCACAGTGGACAGCCGCACGCCTCCCCCCGGACGTTTCGCCGCCATCCGGAACCTTCAAGCTCTTACGCCCAGCAATCTTTTATGACGAGGAAACGACATGATCCGCCATTTCGATGAATTACAGACGATGAACGCCCCGCACAAGGGCGGCAAGGGCTCCATTCAGGCCGCCCTCCTGCTCAACGAGGACGAATTCGAGGGCAAAGGACGCGTGTTCAATCACTGCGTGCTCAAGCCGGGCTGCTCAGTGGGGCTGCACCGCCACGTGAACGATTTTGAGGTTTACTACATCCTCAAGGGCAAGGGGGTGTACAACGATAACGGCACGCTCGTCCCGGTCGTGGCGGGCGACGTGACCATTTGCAAAAACGGCGAAGAGCATATGCTTGAAAACAACAGCGACGACGATCTGGAATTCATTGCTCTCATTCTGTACGCCTAAGTCCGGGCAGGGACGGGAATCGCCAGCCCTTTCCCAGTGCAGGGCGACGTGCGGCCCCTAGGAGCTGTCTCTAAATAGTTCATTGCAGCCAAATGAGGCACGAGGCCAACGTGACAGC
>OFHP01000601.1_pt1 | contig 20851 bp, 13 predicted proteins | sample 1521651 | NCBI WGS metagenome assembly OFHP01 (sample SAMEA3504105, study PRJEB24116) | mouse gut metagenome | biome: mouse gut; feature: mouse-associated habitat; material: faeces | place: Denmark | collected 2011 | reverse complement strand
GAACACGGCACTGACCGATGCTGCCGGCTGTGACCACCACAACGATGAGCATGGGCACTTCCATGTTGTCCCCGCCCACATACTCGTCGCCAGATTCCGAAAAACCGGAATCAAAAGGGATGCTCGGAGTATTGGGTTTTCGCTTGGAGGCGGTGGTCGCTCTCAGTTTTTCATTCACCGCATTACGCATGCACTTGTGGGCGTATGTAGTGAACAGTGTCCTTTTGCGGGGATTGTAGGTGTCCAGAGCCAGCCAAAAGGCGAGCTGCGCCTCCTGGAAGAGATCGTCCTGACTCAGGGCTGCGTCCGGGATATTCCGGATTCGGGAGATAATGGAGCGAATGAGGGGTTTATTTTTCTCCAGATATTCTGCCTTCTGGCTTTCGCTCCAGTGTTTGGTATCTGGGTATCTCTCAGAATCCTGAATCCCGTCAGGAAAAGGTGCGAGGGGCAGCTCCTCAGGGACGAACTGATTCCCATCAGAACCTTCGGGTAAATATTTTTCGGTTGCCACGCTAAAAATATCCTCCGTACCTTGTATTTAGGATGGAGGAGGGACCCTTGAGGGGTCCCTCTCTTCCATTACCTACAAATAACCTGACGGAAGAGGGTGCAGAGTCTTGGGGTGATTTCTTTGGGTACACACGAAATAATGTGCTTTTCGTACATCAGCTCGTATGTTTTTTGGGATGATGTGAGAAATTCCATATCGCCAAACATAATGGGAATCACGATGACTCCCTTCCGTCTGGCGGATAATACTGCTTGCCTCACTTCCGAATAAGCCTCCGACCTGCTTCCGTAGGCGGAGGGAAGCCCGTCAGAAAGAACGAACAAAACCTTCTTCTTCTCGGGCCTGCGAGAAAGCTCCATAGCGGCAATCCTGATATTGACTGAATCGGCGTTGCCTCCGCCGGGACCTCTGGACAGGAGACTGTTCCAGGAACGGTTGCCGCTTTTCCTTTCGTCAAATCCTTTTATGACGTAGTGGTTGACTCGTGAGCAGTCCTGATTGAACAGGGCTATCTTACAGGGGAAAATTCCCCTGACTGCTTCTTCTACAACAGCCGCTGAATAGCGGGCCACCTGGTATTTCTTCAGCGACTGATTCTCCTTCGAGGCGGCTTCCGCCTGCGAGCCGCTATCGTCTATCAGAAGGTAGAAGACGGCAGAGCCGGCGTCAGGATTCCGCTTTCTGGAGAAAATGGCATCTTCGTGATATCCGGTTTTCCAGAGAGCGCCTGTGTCGAGCGTACCCCTGCGCAGACCTTTTGCAGCCCTGCTTTTTGACTCTCGGATACGAGTGATTTCCCGACGCAGGGTTGTCGCTTGGGTCTTCAAATCAGCAGGAAGCTCACTGTTGTGTGGGATGTTGAGCGTCGTGTAGCTGATGGGCATAGTCCTTCCGGAATACTCTGCCTTGATGGACTCAATATCCTCCTTGCTGGGACTATCCGGGTCGGGCTGATTCTTGGACGCAGCTTCCGCCTGATTGGCGGAAGCAAGCTCCCGTTCCATCTGTCTCCTCATCTCGTCCAGATCGCTCGGATCCAAAGGATCGCTGTGTCGGTCGGTATTGGAAAAACCAGTCTGTCTGGATTTATCAGGGGTCTTTGCAGACGCCCCTTCTTCCCCTTCCTGTTCGGACTGAGATCCGGTTGTTGCTGACTCAGACTGCTGTCCAGGCTTCCCGCTTCCCTGTTCTTCCTCGGAAGCTCCATCTTTGCCTGAGTTTTCCGGAGTTGCGGACTGGGCAGAGGGTGCCGGGACACGCAGGGGGTTGGGCCGGGAACTACCTTGACTGCCTCCCTGCTCAGGCGTACCCTGGTTGGAGGTGTACTCCTCCGTAATTTCCTGGGTCTTCAGCTCGTTCTCCAAATCGGGGTCTTCCTTGATCAAATCGACGAGGTAAGGAGCTATGCCTTCCAGCATCTCCTGGACGCAATCCCGGCATTTGCTGGAACAATTACTGGCGATGCCATCGTCAATCAAACCCTGGACGCCCAGGAATACAGTCTCCATGCGGGTTCCCGCATAAGCATCCGCTCCGGGGCTGTAGAGTCCAGTCTTTGCATAGCTCAGAACGTTGCCCCAGAAGTCATGATATTCGCCCTGCTTGGTTGGGTTTTTGCCTGTGATCGTTGTCCCATCCCGAATCACCTCATTGAGCATGCGGAACGGAAGAACCATGCCAGGGCGTCGCTGAACTGCAATCCGCTCGATGCGTCCGTCTTCAACGATGTTTTGCGCATCGGCAGCAATATTTACCCCAATAGTAGGGTCAAGATTATATGTGTCCGCCAGATACTTCCCGTACCAAGTCCTAATCTCCTCCACATCGGTGAAGTTACTGCTGTTGACATGCTCCGCTTCGTGTGCGGTAACGGCTTTCAGGGCAATCATCCATTCCGACACAGTCCACCCATCTTCCAGGAAATCCTGGATCAGAGACACATAGATGGTTTTGCCATCTGTGCATGGCTTCATGCTGTCATTAACGATGACCTCAATCTTCCGGGACTTGTCGTCCAGAAAGGTTGGAAGAAACCCATTGACGACCCGCGACACTGCGTTTTCGCACAACCAACGACGAAACCTTTTCAGATTTCGCACAAGCTCGTTCTCATTGTTCATATAAGTTCTCCTTCTTTTTGCTCAGCCGGGAGCCACCCGTCTGAATCGCCTTTTTAAACATGCCTATGGTGAGGGGTTAGGAGATAATATGCGTTTGCACTAAAAATTATCAAATTTTTCGGATAAAATTTTTAGAAATTTTTGTCGAGACTATTTGGTTGAGATAACCATGTAGAATTTTCATTTTTATAGGTTCTCATCAAGACAAGACCAATTTTGTCCACCAGCTTTTCAACTTTGTTCTGACCTGCTTTGAAAAATTTTCGTGCATTGCCTAAACCCGAATTGTTATAAAAAGCAAATAAATCATCGCAGAGATGCAGCTTGAATTATGTTCGGCAACCGCTTTTTGCCGGCAGAAGGCGCTCTCTTGCGTTTAGCAGTAAGCCGGATATGAATTCTGAGGTCTCCAGCAAGTCAGAAGGGACACAGGACGATGTGTACCGCAACGATAAGACCGCCAGGCGCGGAGAAGTTTTTAGAGCGGTTCTTCAGGCAGGATTTTAGTGAACAACGTTATGGGAACAGGACTGACAAATCTAAAAATTGGGGGCAAAAAAATCAGCAGAAAGGAGTGAACTCCCTTCTGCTGATTTGGTTTTTAGGCGACGTTTGCGGTGATGATTGCCTCAATGGTGGTCCGCTCAGCCGCAGACTGTGCCTTATTGGCAACATTCTGGATGAGAGCGCGGCGCAGGGGGATGAATTGAGCGCACTGCAGTGCGTCGATGTAGCCGCGAACAGTGATGGCGTCGGCAGTCAACGCCCCGCTTCCGCTCTGTGTAGCGGAACGAATCTCACTAGAGACCTTGCAGCAGGTGTTGATGTCTTCCTTGGAGGCTTCGGGAACCGCAGCTTTGAGAAGAGCGCTCATGTCTTGCTCTTGCTCCACAAGGATTGTGGGGCCACGGTCGATAGTGGCGGCATTCATCTCGCCAGTGCCTACATAGTTCTCGTTCATAGTATAGAGGATACAGGCGTGAGGTCCCATGCGTACCGTGCCGTAGCCAGGAACGTCAATGGACCGCGCGCCGTCTGTCAGGCTGTGGAGGATAGTAAGAACCTCCGGTCTGACAGTGTTGGCCTCGTCAATAACGGCAATACCGTCATTCTGCAGCGTCTGAAGAAACTCAGACAGCTCAAATCCGGTGTCCCCGTTCTTCAGGGTACGGGAACCCAGAAGATCCAGCTTGTCAAGCTCCGCAGAACCCTGCACCCGGCACATGGGACGGTTCAGAACCCAGCAGGCAGTTTCGACAAGGGTATTCTTACCGCTTCCCTTCTCGCCAACCAGGCGGACCATCTTCCCTGCCAGCATGTAGCAGGTCAAGTCCGCCAAGTTGTTCCCAGATCGCTGGGCATAGCGGGTCTTGGGGGTAGGAACCCCTCGACTGGCGAGTCCAAGAGAGGGCATCTGGGCGAGAACCGTCTCAATAGCTTGCTTCTCAAAGCGGGAAGACAGCATGGTCTCCACTTTGGACTCAATAACCTTACTCTGCCCGGCACAGCGGGCGACAGCGGCATCAATGAGGGGGTAGTAGTCCGAAAGATTCTTAATTTCCGGAAGAATCTCAATCGTGTAGTCCCGGCCATTCAGCGCAACCACGGCTGCGGGATAAGTCTCGCCGTCCTGAACCAGTTGGGACAGGATGTCATCTGGAGTCTTAATTGTCCCGGCAGAAGCTCCCGCAACGGGATTTTCCGGAAGAACAACCGAGTAGGTAGTGCCAATCCGGAGAATTTGAACACGAACCGCGATAGGTTTCCCATCATTTTTCAGAGCTTGAAGCTGCCCGATAAGTTCTGCCTTCTTGGGATTCGTTACGGATCGCCCGCCTACCAGGTACAGGAGGGAATCCGTCTTTTCGGACTTGTTGGCAGTCCTCTTGGGAACAACATATAGCTCCGTCTCATAGAGATAGTCCAGAGTCTTGTTCTGTCTGTTCTGCTGCGTTTTACAGCTAAGAACCAGGCCATGCGCAGATGCACACTGGGGATGGTCTATGACAGACTCCCGGATTTTCTTTGCAGGAGCAGACTTTTTGCCGAAAGCCAGGTTGGGATCGTTTGAGATGATTCCGACCGGCTTTCCGTCGACCGCCCCCTCCACGCCGGAGGGATCGGTTTTGCTGGCGGACAGGTCCATGATGGTACCGATTTGCACAAGCCCAGGCTGATTTGCCAAAAACGTGAACTTTGCCATTTTTAGGCTCCTTTCTTGGCCTGAGAAAAGGCCACATAGCTCATAGCGTCAAGCTGCGCCTGATCGTACGGGCATTTTTTCATATCCAGGTTGATGCGGACATCCTTGGCATATGCGTAAATGTAGCCAATAGCCCCCTCCATGATGTCGGCCTGGTCATCCTCGTTCATAGAGGAAATCCCCTTCAGTTCACTACTGAGCCGGGCCAGGATGGGGTTCTTGAACACATTCTTCCACAGCAGGTCAGAGCCGAACTTCTCTATCTGGACGATGGAGGAGTTGCGGATGGATGCGCCTTTCTCGTACTGCCGCATAGCCGCAACCAGCCTGCTCCAGCCCTGCCCAATCAGATTCTCAATAGACAGGAGGGCGGTCTGAACAACCTCATCTGACCATGTACTCTTGATGTCGGCAGCGATACTGGAACTGAGTCCTTCGGGAATCGCTGCCTCTTCTGCCGGAAAGGCCCGGACATGGAGTGTCATAGAAAACGATGACTGATACTCCCTAATCGACGGGACTTGGCTCAGGAATCGCTTCTTCAGTTCTTCCCTGGCGGTCTGGGGGATCTGAACGCCTTTGAGCATTTCATCAAGCCCAAATTCAAAATCCGTGGTAAGGGCGCTCCACTTCTGAACGATTTCGTCCCGCTTGTTGAAGTAATCGCTGCGGTTTTTCAGGAACTCCTCCCTCAGATCATCGTAGGCGGACATGGGCATGAACCCATCAGTCAAGGAACGGAGTTCCACCGCCCGGCGCAGCCTCTTCTCAATCGTTGCCAACTCAGCCTCATCCTTGGGAGGGATAAAGTTGAGGTGGGACTGGGAAACGCGGGTCTGGTAGAACGCTCCGCCCTCTTCCGTGAAATTGGAGAGATCGATCCCGTAAGCGGAATCTGTCATAGGGATGTAGCCTCGTGCGCGACCGATGTGAGGCGTTACCAGAACGCAGTTGGACGCCATGTACTTCGCCAGTGAGCGAACGCCAATCGTAACCCCCTCAGCCTTGAGTCCGGATAAAACCTTTGTTGCGTTAATGTTGGACATAACTCATTCTCCTTTATTTTTTTTAGCCTTTTTGTGAAACGCCTTTTGTTTCAACTTGTTGGTTTGTATGCAATTTGGGTAAAAATTATAAAGCCTGAACTTCCTTATAGACATTTGGCAAAAAGAAAGGGAGAGGGCGGAAACTTCCACTCTCTCCTCTTGCTGAGACTAATTATCGAAGAACCATTTCAGTTCTCCGTTTTGCAGGCGCAGGGCTGCATTTCCCTGTTTTCCGCTGCTCCATGTAAAAGACATCATTCGAGTCCGCTCACCTTTGAGCAGAGCGGCAACATCCTCATCCTTTAACGCCGTTCCTTTGACAACTCGGGACATCGACCATTGGCAGGCAGGTTTGTCGCTGCAGTAAAAGTTATTTTTACTGGCAACGACCGGTTTCCCGCACTTAGGACAGATTCCAATCTGCTTTCTGGCTTCCTGATCTTTGAGTTGCAATTTCCCTTCGTCAGAGATGAAAAAAGAGACTTTCCAGTCTTTTCCCGTCTTTGTTTTAACCATTCTGGGAGCCGTTTCCTTACCTTGAAGGAGCTGTACAGCCTCCTCGGTCGATATGATTGAACCGCCAATCTTTTTTGCGAACCAGAATGTACAGGAGTTGGGGTCATCCCGTTTCTGGTTTTCGCAAAGGTAGGCACTGCCTACTTCCACAACGGCTCCGCCGCAAATTGGACATTTCCCAACAGCTTTCCGCTCCGGATATTTAAAGACAATTCCTTTTTCCTTGCTGGCTGACAGCATAGCGGTCCAACTTTTTTCCTTATTGTGAAACTCGTGAGGTTCCGTCTCTCTGCCTGAGAGAAGCGCTTGAACGTCTTGTTCAGTTGGGTTATGTCCAGACACAGGAACCGGAATCCAGAATTTGCACGAAGACGGATTGTCTTTCTTGTTGTTTTCGCAGGCGATTGAATTCTGGTACTTTCGAACGTTGCCGCCGCAGAATGGACATTTTCCAATAACAGGAGCTTCTGTGAACTGGGATTGGAACTTTACGCCCTTCTCTTTGTCAGCTGACAACGGAGCAGTCCATTTTTTTCCTTTGTAGGAAAAATCATGCGGTTCTGTTTCTCCGCCAGCCAGCAAATCTTCGATATCCTTTTCCGTCAACGTATAGCCGGCGATGACTTTGTTAAAGGCAAAACTGCATGCGTTAGGGTCATCCTTCTTCCGGTTTTTGCAGGAGTAGAATTTGCCTAAATCCACAACATCGCCGCCGCAGAACGGGCATTTCCCAACCGTCATCCGGTATGTACCCTTGAGACTCCCCAACAGGTAGGCGGTCTCGTCTGTGACGAAGGCTTCCATCTCCTGGCGGAAATTCCCCGTATACTTCCCCTTTTCTACTTCCTGGAGCTTCCCTTCCCACTCTGCGGTGAGGGCTGCGGAGCTGAATGGGCGATCTCCAATTTCCTCTATCAGATGAATGCCTTTATCCAGGGCATAGTAAGCGTTCTTTTCAAGTTTGACATACTCCCGACTTTCCAGCTTGACAAGGATGTCGGCCCGCGTCGCTGGGGTTCCCAGACCTTCCGCCTCCCGCAGGGTCGAGCGCATGGCGCTGTCAGGAAGATCCTGCCCTGCGTTTTTCATTGCGGACAGAATAGTGTCCGGGGTGTACCGGTCCGGGGGCTTCGTTGTTCCCTTTGTTACGCTGGACTTGACCAGATCCGCCTTGTCTCCCTTCTGGCAGACAGGCAGCTTTGCTTCCTTCTTGGCCTTCTTCGGATACAGGACCGTATATCCAGGATCAATCTCAACATTACCTTTTGCCTTGAAGAGATGTCCGCCCACATTCACAAGGATTGTGGAAACGGTAGACTGGTAAGGGGGCAGGAAAATCGCTAAAAACGCCTTGCCGACCAGAGAATAGACCGCCTGTTCATCTTTAGAAAGAGACGCCCAGTTGGGGGTCTGGTCGGTAGGGATGATGGCGTGGTGGTCGGTGATTCCGGCATCGTCTACGTACTTCCCCTTCAGCATCCGGTCAATTTCCGCCTGCCCGATGCCGGAAGCGACAGCCGCCAGTTCAGGAACAGAGGTCAGGGGAGAAATATGGGCGGGAATCTCGGGAATCATGTCTGTAGGCAGGAAGCGAGATTCCGTCCGGGGATATGTCAGCAATCCGTCTTCGTAGAGCTTCTGAGCAATGCTCAGCGTCTTATCGGGCTTGAATTTAAGCATGCGGTTCGCAGCTTTCTGAAGCTCGGTCAGTGAATAGAGCGTGGGGGCGGGTACGGATTTGGTCTCGTTCTTTGTTCCAGCAACGGTTCCAGGTGCTTTGCTTTTCGTTGCTGCCTCGATAGCGTCCGCATCTTCCTTCTTTTTGAACCGGGTCTCTTTATAGTCAGGGGCAATCATATGGGTTGCGGCGAAATCAACGCCGTTGACCTTAAAGACACCCTTTACCTCATAAAAATCCTCCGGCTTGAAGTTTCGAATCTGCAGCTCCCGGTCGACGATGAGCTTCAGAACAGGGGTTTGAACCCGTCCAATGGATGTTGTTTCCCCTTTTCGATTGGTAGCAGCTCTTGTGAAGTTCATACCAACCAGCCAATCCAACTGCGCCCGGTATGCGGCAGACTGTCTCAGCCCCTCATAGTCCTTATAGTCCCGCAGGTCAGACAGTGCCTTTTTTAAGGCGGGAGCTGTGACGCTGGAGACCCAGAACCGCTTGACGGGCAGCTTGAATCCCTGAGTCTCATAAAAACTCCAAAAGATGTGTTCCCCTTCTCTTCCAGCATCGCAGGCATTTACGACGAAGTCATAATTGCCCTGCTTGATTTTTGCCGTCAGTTCATTGACAGACTTAACATCATCTGCCTTATACCGAAATGCGTCCGGAATGACTGGCAGATTACTCCAATCGGACCAAGCAGGGTTGTAATCCGCCGGTTCGAGCAACTGCATCAGGTGTCCATGAAAGGCCGCAAAGTCCAAAGTAAAAGGCAGCTTGCCTGCCTCTTTCTTATATACGGCCTCGACAGCCCGTTTCACGGACGGTTTTTCTGCAATCAATAACCCATGCATTGGTTATATCTCCTCCTTCGGGTTGGTATCTCCTGAACAATCCAGCCATTTTTTTAGATTGTTTGCGATATACTATGCGGTTCGAAGAAAAAATATAAAACCAAGCCCAAATTCTTTCGAAGAGTGGCCGGCATGGGAGCGAATATACGAGAGGCCCTTTCCTGGCAGGATGTCTCTGCTGACAAAAACCTGAAATTTTTCCGTTTTCTATCTAATATAGGAAGGACTTTTCCCGGCAGAACTTATAATTTTTTTGCAGAATTTCTTCTGCATGCAGTCGATATTTTCACCCGGTTTGGCATAGTATACCTTCGCAACACCCAACGGCGAAAGGGGGAAATATCATTGCGGCAGATGACGGTAGCCATAGACAAAATCATATACAGAAACAAAGAAACCAACTATATCGTTTTTTCTGGGACTGTTCTTACACTGATGCCCAAGAAAAAGGTTTATCGAGCCACAAAGGAGAAACACACGTTTGTAGGGAATCTTTATTGCGCCTTTGTAGGAGACAAATTTGAGATTGAAGGAACAGAATCCTTCCATGAGCTCCATGGAACGCAAATCACCATTGCAAAGAGCAAGCGGATTGAACCAGTAACAGAAAGTGAAATCCGGTTGTTTTTGAAAGCCAGTATTAAGAAAATTACCCCGAAGATGATTGACAAAATCATGGAGAAGTATGGACTGGATGCCATTACTGCCCTGAGGAATGACCCAAACGCCTATGACTTTTTGGGATTGTCGCAGGATCTGACGGACGAAGTACGGTCAGAAGTCATGCAGAACGCCCTCTTTGAGGAAATTCTTCTTTTCCTTCAGCTGCATGAAATCGATTGCCGTAACGCCATGCCAATCTTTAAAAAGTATGGTGATGGGGCGGTTCGCACATTGGAAGCAAAGCCCTATACTTTATATACGGATGGGCTTCTGGATTTCCGTACGACAGACCGGCTTTATCTGGAAGCCGGAAATGCACCAGACAGCTCTCAGCGCTGCAAATACGGACTCCTTGCTTCCATTCAGATGGATTCCGCAAATAATGGAAACGTCTTTCTTCGCCGGCAATCAATTCAGCGGGTAATGAAGAGGTTTCTGTTTGACTCATCCAAAGCTGGCGACTTCCCCTTCTCTCCCCAGGCACTGGACAATGCCATTACCCAGTTGGAGAATGGCGGCTTCCTCACAAGGGATGATATCAATGGCGAGCCATGTATTTACCTAACAAGCAACCTTCGTAGTGAAAGACATATCGCTGAATGTCTCAATGGATTCATGCACCAGTTAAAATCCAAGGTTTACGCACCGGACGATATTGACTGGTTTTTTACCCAGTATGAGCAGTCCTGCGGCATCCGGCTGGCTCCGGAACAGGCGGATGCGGTGCGAAAGGCACTGACCAGTCCCGTATCCATCATTTCGGGAGGCCCGGGTACCGGAAAGACCCAGACACTAAACGCCATTATCTATGCCATCCAGCTCCTATCTCCCGATGCGGTTGTCAAAGCCTGCGCCCCTACAGGAAAGGCCGCAATCCGCATTTCTGAATTGACAGGCAAGTCTGCCTCCACCATCCATAGAATGTTAAAAATCGGGCCTTTTCTGGAGACCATCCGGGGTGGAGAATTGAAATGTGACTTTTTATTTGTGGATGAGTTTTCTATGGTGGACATAGACCTGTGCTCTAAATTATTTGACGCTATCAATGACTGTGGAAGAATCGTCATTGTCGGCGATTACAATCAGCTCCCCAGCGTCGGCCCCGGACTCGTTCTCCGGGACCTTATAGCCTGTAAAGCGATCCCGGTTACCATGCTCAAGCATGTGTTCCGTCAGGGCTCTCACAGCCTGATTACATTAAATGCAAGCAAGATTATCAATCGTCCACCGGGAAAAGACCCCGACTTGCAGTATAGTCATGGGAAGGGTGGGGAGTTCTATTTTATCGATGAAAAAGACCCAAGACGGATCATAAAATACATCATTGCATCCATTGGACAGGCAAAAAAAGCATACGGTTATTCTCTGGAGAATGTTCAAGTTCTCGCCCCCGTCCGGTTTGGCGATTTGGGTGTAGACGGTCTGAATTTTTCGCTTCAACAAGCTCTTAATCCAAACGGCCAGGCTTATTCCTATCAGGATAAGGACTTCCGGGTAAACGATAAAGTGATTCATACTAAAAATAATTACGATTTGGAAGTGTTCAATGGCGAAGTTGGATTTATCCGAGAGATTGGATATGAAAAAGATAAGATTTTGCGAGTGGAGTATCCCGACCGGGACGTTTGGTATCCATATTCCGCTTTGACAGAGTTGGATCTTGCATACGCCCTGACCGTACACAAGCTGCAAGGCAGTGAGTTTCCAGTAATCATCATGCCTGTCCATGAGCTGCAGGGGACAAGTCTAAGTAAGAATTTAGTATACACTGCTCTCACCAGAGCCAAGAAGATGGTGGTTTTGGTTGGGAGCAAAGAGGCATTGAAGTCTGGGCTGTATAGGGAAACAACAATAGAAAGAGAATCCAATTTGGTTACCCGAATCCAGGCAGTCTGCCCACCAGTTTGCGTTGCGTCATGAAAATTCCGCCCCTATTAGCCGGGGGGCGGAATTTCTTTTTTTCCTTTTATGATTTTCTTTCATTTTGCATATAACGCAGCAACCATTTTTCGTAAGGCTGAAACGAAAAGTAAAATTATTGAAAGGATGTATGAAAAAATGAAGGCTATCATTAACAAGGTTCTTTGCGCAATCCTCGCTCTCTGCACCGTTCTGGCGATCTCCTCTACTGCATTTGCTGCTGATAATATCAGCATGACCCTCGTTAAGGAACTGTTTCTTAACGAAAACGCTGAAATCACAGTCGCTTCGGTAGAGGAAGCATCTGCTGTTCGGAGAGAAGTGCAGGCATACGTTGATGCCATCTCCACCAAGTCCGAGACCCCAACAGTGGAGGCGTCAATACTGAAAAGCAGCATGACTCTGAAGCTCTCTCTTTCCTCTACAACGGAAGAATTTACAGAAGAAGAGTTGAAGAGTCTTTGCTCTTCTGCGGGTACAGCCGTTGAGAGTATTGATGCCTTCATCAAGGGCAAGCTGTCTTACGACAAAGAGGCGGCTGCTAACTCCAAGGCCCTCACCCTTGCTTCCTCACAGCTGACTGCAAAAGGCGCGCTTTCCACTGGGAAGGCTGTCTGCCAGGGGTATGCGAACCTGTTTACTCTTTTGGCTGAGCAGGCTGGCTTTCAGAGTGTTAAGGTTCGGGGGTATGTCGATGGCGTGTATCATGTGATGAATGTGGTTCTGGCTTCGGACGGAACGTACATGGCGGCAGATGTCACCTTCAACGACTCTTCCAACAACAGTTGGTCGCTGATTAACTTCAGTACTTACTGCGAAAAAATCAATTTTGTCCCGGCGATTGACGTCGAGACTGCGTTTGCATTAAAGTATGCCGACTGATTCACTGCGAGCCACCCACTGTGGGTGGCTCGCAGTGTCATTAGACCATTCAAAAATGACTGGGCTTCCCGCTGTGAAACCCTGCCTTTTTTCTGAATAAATGTCCGCCGCATTCTTGTGTCCTCCATGATCCGTCTCTCTCTATTTTGACACAACACCTCCTATATTTTCAAGGGCTTTCGCATAACATTCGGCATAATTCTAAGGAGGTCTTTGTATGCCTTGTACGCGAAATCAGTTCAAACTTGCTGCAATTTTACTGATGTTGATTGATCATATCGGACTGTTTCTGTTGAATAACAACATCCTGTTCCGTACCGTTGGGCGGCTGGCGTTTCCCATGTTTGTGTATCTGCTGGCAGATGGATACCACAGAACAAAAGATTTGAAAAGGTATTTGTTCCGGACGATGAGTTTGTTCCTCATCTCCTACTTTCCATATTCCCTCGCCATGTCTGGGGGGCTTTTCTTCATGCCACAAAATATTTACGCATCTCTCTTTGCCTATCTGGTCATGTACTGGCTCCTGGACAGACCTTCCCTGCCGGCTCCCGGAAAAATCCTTGTAGGAACTATATTCGCATTTTTTGCCGTTTTTCTGCAGCTTCAATATAGCTGGTACGGCGTTGCGATTGCAATTGCGTTCTTCTATATGCAAAATCTGGGCGTAATGAATACCGCTTTTATCGTAACTACGCTTGGGGTTTTTTACGGGTATGGATTCGGGTTTCCGATTCAGGGCATTGGTGGGCTGAGCGCATTCCTTGTACCTCCCCAGGGAGATTTCGCACCATCCGAGAAACCAGGCAAGGGTCTTCAGTGGATGACTTATTTGTTCTACCCAGTCCATCTCCTGTTTTTTGCTCTTCTAAGAATCTGAAAAATCCCGAAAAAATTCGATATTTTCCTCCTCGACCGCATAGTATCCAGCAAAACGGTCAAGGAGGATTTTTTATGCTGTCTGCTACTCACATGATTGGTGGAGCCGCTGCCGCCGCCGCAGTGCTAATTTTCAATCCTGATATTCAAGCTGTCCCGACTCTCATTACTGCCGTTGGCGTGGGTGTGGTTGGGGGACTGATTCCTGACATAGACCATCCTAAAAGCAGGATTTCCAAAGCACTGCGCCCAGTCAATGCCCTGGTGTCTTTCTTGTTCTCCCATCGGGGGGTGTTCCATACACCCGCTCTGTATTTCCTGCTCTATGCCCTATGGGTCTGGAAGTGTCCCGCTTCAAAATACACGGCTTGGGGAAACTGCCTATTCGCTGGAATCTTATCACATATCCTTCTGGACTGCCTCAACCCAGGTGGGATCCCTCTCTTCTTTCCCCTCTCATCAAGGCGCATTCATTTCGCCAAAATCAAAACAGGGGGAAGATGTGAGAGCGTCATCAGGGTACTGTTGGGGGGAGCGGCGGGGATTCTGGTGGTTCTTATGTTTTTGCAGGGAACCGGCATAAATCCAGGTATTATAATTTCTCGCTTTTCTGCATAGTATCATCCAACCAATAATGTCAAAGGCTTGACAAAATAAGGATAAAACGAAAAGGAGAATCGAAATGAACATTCGCGATCACATGACCATTAAGTGGGAAGACGATGTCGACCGTTACTGTCTTCATATTCATCAGGAAACCATGCCTGACAACCCCCGCAATATGGATGATTCACAGGAACGGCTGACCACTATGGCCTGCTGGCACCGGCGCTACTCCATTGGTGACGACATTGGGAAGATGGATGCTGGTGAGTTCTGGGTCGATTTGGTGCGAAAAAACGTGCCCGAGAGCGATGTCAATGAGGCCATAATTGCCGGAAAGCTTTCCAGCGTCAGCGCAAGAGAATGCGACGACGATCCGGGATTTTACGACGTCAGCTTGAACCCTGGTTCTGATGAGTACGATTTCGGGGGTGTAGCGAAGGACTCTATCGTATACTCTGTACTCGATGAACTGAGAATTGAGGACTGCCAAGCTTTGCTCAGGCCCTATGCCGAATGGCTTCCAATCTGGGGATATGATCACGGCGGGCTGTCTATTTCCTGCGGGCCCCGTGTTTACCCCTTCAACGACCGGTGGGATTCTGGTTTTCTTGGGTTCATCATCGCCCTTAAGGATCGGGTGGTAACCGAGTTTAGACTGGATCCCAACAACGATAGTGTTTGGCGGGAAAAAGCTGCAGAGATCATGAAGGACGATGTGGAGATGTCTAATCAGTATCTTACCGGTGAGGTGTACTGGTATGAACTTCATGAATTCGTTGACGATGGGAGTGAGGATGGCTGCTGGGATGAGATTGATAACTGCGGCGGCTTCTATGGTGACGATCCTCTTAAAAACGGTATGGCTGATGCCGTTGGCTGTAATCTGAAGGAAGCGATTGAGAAGAATCAGTGCGAAGTCGGAAGTGCCGAAAAGAGGGTTATCTGGGTCCTCTGATTTTTCTGGAGAATACACCTGTGCCGGCGTATGCGAAATCCATGCAGCGCCGGCTTTTTCAAAAAAGTAAAAGGAGAGTTTATTATGGCGTACAAGAGAATTTGTCCTCGCGAAGAGTTCCTGAAGGAAACAAGTATCCGTTTCGGCGCAACTAAGCAGGGCGCTTTGCGATCCATCATGAAAAATGTCATCATGCAGATGGATGTGTCCCGGGCAACTGCCTCCTCTGTTAGAGCACTGATCAAAAAGGAATTTGACACTTGCGGCTCCGTTATGTTGTCCTTTGAGAAGGAACAGGAGCAGAGCCGTATGGAGTTTGTCATCTGCCGATGGCTGAATTGGGAAAAGGCTCGTCAGAAGGCTGGCTCGGTTATCTCCAGAGACTTCTCCAATAAGGTTAAGATTGCCGGACAGGAAAGAACCAAACGGGTTCATTGGCTGGTAGACCGTGGCGGAGCTTTGGAAGCAATTTGCTTCAAATATAAGCAGCCGGAGTATTCTTCCCGCGGGCGTTCTACAGCGACAAAACCAGGAGGAAGCGCAGAGCTGCTAATGCTCCAGAGGGCCGGTGAGGCGGAAGCCATCCGGCTGGGAATTGACATCACAAAGAAGCCTGTTTTCGGCGCTATCTACTACCTCAAAAGCCGGAGCGATTCCGCAAAGACTCTCGTTCCGAATTTCGAGGATCGTGCAGAGCAGAATATCCTCACCCATCACTTCACGACGAGCGATGCTCAGGTGGCAGAGGATAATTACGAGTCTGCCACTCCTGATGTGACGAAGACCTGTACGGAGAAGTCCGACTGTAAGGATTGCCGGTACTACGACCTCTGTTATACGGAGTTCGAGAAGCGGCATAAGATGGAACGCCCAGAGGTGGCACTGAAAACAATTGATGATATTACTCTTACTGATGCCCAGTTGTCCTTTATTTCCTTCCGGGAAGGCGAGTGCAGGGTCAATGCAGTTGCCGGCAGCGGTAAGACCACCATCGTCACCCTTCGTACCCTTGGTCTTCTGGAAGAGGGCGTTGACCCCACCAAGATCCTCATGGTCACCTTCTCTGAAAAGGCGAAGGAAGAGATGTCCACCCGGCTCCAGAGCTTTGCTTCCGGCAAAATTGTAGAGGGCCTGAATCTGGATGTGAAAAAGGTTCAGGTGGAGACGTTCAACTCATGGGGGCAGCATGTCCTTGATGACAACTATTCCTTGCTGGGTTTCACACAGAAGCCTTCCCTGGTGGATGACATCTCCAAGAAGGATATCATTATCCGGCTTTTGGAGAAGCACCGCTCCCTTCCTCTGGACTACAGAAATCCCTTTATGAGTACCAGGGCTGCAGAAGGAGCCGTCGTGAAGCTGGGCAAGTGGATTGACACCATGAAGTCTGCCCATGTGGAGACGGAGGCTGAGGTCCTGGCGGCGCTTGGTTCTACCGTAGTAAATTTCTCTGCGGAACTGCTGGATATCTATCAGGAGTACAACAAGGAGCTGCTGGCAATCAATGCCATCGACTATGAAGATCAGCTCCGGCTCCTGCTGAAGCTGGCAGACTATGGGGTATTTGAGAAGATGCCCTATGAGCATATCGTAGTCGATGAGTTCCAGGACAGTAATCCAAACCAAATTGACATTATCGTGGAGCTGAAAAAGCGAAACGCTGGTATCAAGTCCCTGGTCGTCGTGGGAGACGAGCTGCAGGCTATCTACGGTTTCCGCAACGCCTCCCCGGAGAACCTGGTTTCTTTCGGATCTTATTTCCCGAACATGGTGGACATCGACATGACCGCCAACTTCCGGTCCCAGGCTCCCATTATCCAGATGGCGAATAAAATCATCTATAAGACGGCTCATCTTGGTAAGGCTATCGAAGCCCACAAGAAGAATTCTAATGTGAAGCCGGCGGTGATGGCTGTTTTGAATGACGACCAGGAGCAGGACCTGTTCACAAGGCAAGTCCGAAAACTCATTAAGAACGGGACGCCGCCCAGCTCCATTGCAATTCTCTGCCGTACCAGAGCGGAGCTGATTAAACAGCAGGCGCTTCTGGATAAGGCCGGAATCCCGACCATTCTGAAAGTGCCGGAAATCATCGCAGACGAGGCATTCGTCAAGGCTGTCATCGGGCTTGCGTCCTTCATCCTGGACAACACCGATTTGGCGTCCTTGTCCCTATATGCGAAGTCTCTGGGACAGGACCCCTTCGATGCAGCAACGCTAAAGGCTTCCGGCGAGGTCGTTATGAAGGCAGTCAACTCCTGCAAAACGGAACAGGCGAAGATTGATGCGTTTATGACCCTCATTGAGGATGCCCGAGAGGACTATGTGGCGGATTCCTTCGTTGAGAGAATGAAGAGGTTCAACTACAGCACCCTCAATCAGTACCTCACCTATTGCACGAAGTACCGGGACTATGGCATCAGAGACACCCTGAGTACCGCCCAGGAAAAAACCGACTGTGTGACACTGATCACAACGCATTCCGCCAAGGGGCTTGAGTGGGACATTGTCCTTCTGAGCCTAAAGCGGTTTCCCATTGATGAGGAGTCCAGACGGCTCTTTTATGTGGGCGTCACCCGCGCAAAGGAAAAGCTCCTGTTGACCTACACGGATAAACAGATGGTTCTTGCGGAGCTGATTGCATAAAAGAAGAATCCCTCCCCTCGCCACACAAAATTGTGGCAAGAGGAGGGATTTTTTAATCATCAAAGGGGTCGTCAAAAGGGTCTCCACCAAGAAGTTCTTCGCTCAAAGCATCCAACTCTGCTTGTGTCATAACATCGTCGCGTCTCGGTTCTATAGCCTCAATGGGGATATCGTAATTCGAGGCTGCCGGGGGCGGCGGCGGTGCGTCCGCCTGGATAGGCTCAGAAACAGGGGCTGAATCGGTTTGAGTCGCAGTCCGAACCTCCCTGTGGGGATTTGCAGGTCTGGAACCAGGCGCCCAGCTGCGAGGAGCGGAGGGGTGACTGGTTGCAGGTGTTGGGGTTGGACGGCCCTGAGTAGCGGATGACGCAGGGGCCTGGTTCGAGGAAACGGGAGGCTGAACTTGGGCGGGCTGCTGCGGAGGACGGTTATTCGCTCTGCCCATATTGACATTTGCCATCCCTGCTCCTCCATTGGGGGCAGGTTGAGCGTGAACGGGGGCGGATGTTGGAACTCCGATGTTCCTATGCGACGCCGCATATGCCGCAGATGCAGAGCCAGTCTCCTGCTTTGAATCCTTATAGACAGCGTACCTTGCCGCCAGGTCAGGATTGATGCCGGTAGTTGCTGGCGTAGACATAGATACGGAAGGAACGCTGTTTGTCTCAGTCGTAGATGCCGGCATAGGAGCTACTTCTGTGGATTCTGTCAGGACCGGAGAGTCTGTATTGCCGCCAGGATGGTCAGAGATGGGAACGTAACTAGCGTCAACTGCGCCAAAAGCGGCGGCAGAGCCTGGTTCTGCCGGAGCAGACCCAGTGTCGACTTCAACTGGTGAGACTGCGGGCTGACTCCGGTTTATAACACCAGTGAAGGATGTATCAGCTGAGGAGTCTCCAGAATCGAAGGATGGGGCCTGCGTGCCAGGTTCATATTCGGCTCGGTACATTGACGGAGTACCAGCAGCCTCTCCATCCTGTACGGCCCTTATCATGGTTGCCGTCTGGGCGGGAGTAAGCTCTGCCTTGGGAATGGAGAGTTCTGCCCTTCTTGCCTGTACGCCTGAAACCATCTTCTTCGACAGTCTTGCTGCTTCAGAAGGAGTCTTTCCCTGTGCCTGCAATTCTCTCATGGCGCCTACTCGATCTGCGACCCTTGCAGCTGCGGCGCCAGTGATGCCATGCTCGTTCATTTTTTGCTCCACGTCCTGTGGGCGAGAAAGCTCCTGTTTGTTTTTCAATATTGAAACGCCAGACTGGGTTGCCTTGGGAACATCAACAGGATGAACGTTGGCGTGTTTAACTGCACCGGTAAAGGATGGAGCAGGCCCACCGTCGGGAGACTTAATGGTCATCTTTGAATCTCCGGTTTTCCGATCCTTACTTGCGCTGATTTCAGCGCCACCGTTTGCACGGGACCATTTGTCCTTGTCTATACGGACTTGGACACCATCGCCCACGCGGGTTGCTTCAATTCCGCGATCATTGACCTCTTTCTTCCTTTGCTCAGGGCTTAATCCGTCGAGGTAGTCGGCATATGCGCCAAGTTCTTTCGCTTGAGCAGAATCGCCCTTTGCGGTGAACTCCATGTTCCTTCTGGTATTCTCTATATCAGAAAAGCCCTGCTTATCAAGTTCTTTTTGATCGAGGTCTCGAACCTGCATTGGCTGGTCACCTGTAGAGTCGTTGGCTTTCCTTTTTCCCATAGACTCCATGTTGAGGGGCAAATTCGGGTCGCCGACAAGGTTTGCATCTGCGCCATTGTCGTTTCCACCAGGATTCTGTCCGTCTTCGGCGTTTGCTTGGTCTTGCCGCTTCTGCTCATCTTCATCAGCCTTTTGCTTCTGCTGTCCCCGGCTAGCAACAAGGGAATCGGCAGCGGAAGAGATGGGGGCTCCAAGGCCATGAAGTCCGGCACCAGTAAATGCTCCGCCAATTCCGCCCAAAATGGCTCCGCCGGCAATATTGGCTACTCTAGCCATGTCGGAATTCTGGAAATTGTTCCAGCGATCTTTCATGGTAGGCTTCTGTTGGGTATTATCACCTGTCCCAGACTGTCCTTGTCCAGAGGGACTTCCGGCACTTCCGTTCTGTGCGTCTGCAATCGGCGGGCTTGTGCGCAGCCTGGAGCCTTCGGAGATGCTCGAACAGATATACCGGATAGCAGAAGACACCGGGGAACGCATTTCGAATGTTGTAGTCATGGGAACCGGGGAGCCGCTGGACAATTTTGACACGGTCCTGCGCTTTTTGACCCTGGTGAACCACCCTGACGGGCTGAACATCGGGATGCGGCACATTTCCCTGTCCACCTGCGGTTTAGTGGACGAAATTGACAAACTGGCCCAGTATGGGTTACAATTGACTTTATCGGTATCCCTCCACGCGCCCGATGATGAGACCCGGTCCCGGATTATGCCTGTGAACCGGAGCGTGGGGGTGGAGCGGCTGATGGAAACCTGCCGCCAGTATTTTGAGACCACCGGGCGGCGCATCTCCTATGAATACGCCATGATCGACGGGGTGAATGATTCCGACTGGCAGGCGGATCTGCTGTCCAGACGGCTGAAGGGCGCTCCGGCCCATGTGAATCTCATTCCCCTCAACGAGGTGGAGGAGAGCCCTCTGAAGCCCAGCCGCCGGGTGGCGGCGTTCCAGAAGCGTCTGGAGGGGCACGGTGTAACGGTCACCGTCCGGCGCAGGCTGGGGGGCGACATCGACGCCTCCTGCGGCCAGCTGCGCCGCAAGGCCATGCGGGAGGATGCCCACGGATAACATTTACCGAAAGAGAAGCCTGTTTTGGGGCGGCTGGGCCGCCTATACGATAGATACAAAGTGCCGGAAGTCCGGCAGGAAACGAGGTTGAACGCTATGCAGGTATGGGGAGTCACCGACCGAGGCGCGGTGCGGCAGCAGAATCAGGACGCCTACGCCGCAAGAGTATTGGAGGACGACAGGGTGCTTGCCCTGGTCTGCGACGGCATGGGCGGCGCCCGGGCGGGCAACGTCGCCAGCACGATGGCGGTGGAGCTGTTCATGGAGGAGTTCCTCAAGCCGGGCCAGGAGGGGCCGGTGGAGGAGCGGATGGGCCATGCCGCCTCGGTGGCCAACCAGGCGGTGTTCCACCGCTCTGTCCACGACGACGACTGCGCCGGCATGGGCACCACCATGGTGGCGGTCCTGGCCGGGGAGCGGGAGGCCGTCATCCTCAACGAGGGGGACAGCCGGGCCTATCACATCAACAGTGAGGGGATCGTGCTGGTCACCCGGGATCACTCCCTGGTGGAGGACCTGGTGGAGCGGGGGGAGCTGACTCGGGAGCAGGCCCGGACCCACCCCCACAAGAACCTGATTACCCGGGCCCTGGGGGCGGAGC
>OFHP01000598.1_pt1 | contig 20920 bp, 19 predicted proteins | sample 1521651 | NCBI WGS metagenome assembly OFHP01 (sample SAMEA3504105, study PRJEB24116) | mouse gut metagenome | biome: mouse gut; feature: mouse-associated habitat; material: faeces | place: Denmark | collected 2011 | reverse complement strand
CTTGAAATAATGAAATCAGAAACCTGCCGTTTAAACCATTCGGCAGGTTTCGTGCCTATGCCGCCCTGCATGCCATTTTTTAAGAGTAGCAAGGCAAGAGCAGGTATCTCCGTGCCCCATCTGTACGAGCAGCGGATAAGGGAGCAGTACAGCATAGAAGCCATTCAGAACGCATATCGGCATGGCTGTACGCTGTTTGATACAGCGGAGATCTACAGTCCGAACCTGGCAGGGATCGGACATAATGAACGCATTGTGGGGAAAGCCCTGAAAGATGTGCGTAAAGGTGTGGCGCTTGCGACAAAGCTGTTTTTAGGCAGCTGGGAAGTCAGGTCAGAGGGTTCTGTATACCGGGCAGTCCGCAGGCATCTGGAGGATTCTATGGATCGGCTTCAAACGGATATGGTTGATCTTTATTACCTTCACAGGACAAGCGGCGGCGTAAGGATAGAGGATGTTGCGGAAGCGATGGGCCTGCTGATAGAAGATGGTCTGATCCGGGGATGGGGACTGTCTCAGGTGGATGTGGACATCATTGATAGGGCGCAGAATGTCACACCGTTAAGCGCAATCCAGAATATCTATTCCATGGTGGAACGGGATATGGAGAAAGCAGTGATTCCTTACTGCATGGAGCATGGCATTGGAGTGGTTCCCTTTTCACCCATTGCCAGCGGGCTTTTGTCAGGAAAAATTACAACGGAAACAAAATTCGAGTTACATGATGACGTCAGGAACTGGGTGCCGCAGTTACAGAAAGCAAACATAGCCGGAAACCAGCCGATCATTGACCTTTTGAAGGAATACGCGGATATGAAAAATGCCACAAGCGCGCAGATCTCACTGGCATGGATGCTGCATAAATATCCCAATGTGGTTCCGATTCCGGGATCGAAGAATAAGGAGCGCATCATTGAAAATCTGGATGCCTCCAAAGTGGAACTGACAGAAGAAGAATTCCATTCGCTGGAAGAAGCGTTGAACAAATGCAGGGTATATGGACACAGAGGATTTAACAGATAGCAGTGCGAAAAGGAGTGTATATTGAAATGAAGAAATTAGGTTTTGGACTGATGCGTCTGCCGCAGACGAATCCGGAGGACCGGTCGAGTGTGGATCTGGAAAAAACAAAAGCCATGATAGACAAATACATGGATGCAGGATTTACTTATTTCGATACGGCCTATGTCTATCACGGAGGAAACAGCGAGAAAGCCTTTGGCGGAAGGAGAGAGGGAGACCATAGCAAAGACTGTTCAGATCATAGGTGACAGCATAGCCATTCCGTGTACTGCCTGCCGCTATTGTACTTCCGGCTGTCCGAAGAAGATTGCCATCCCGGAATATTTTTCCCTGTATAATAACCAGAAGCAGTTTGGACTGTTGGCAGGGCTTGCCACTACATACGGAAAATCTGACGGCAACCCACGGGAAACCACAGGACTGTATCGGGTGTAAACAGTGCGAGAACCACTGCCTGCAGCATTTTCCTATTGTGGAGAGCCTGAAACTGGTGGCAGAGGCATTTCAAATGTAACCTCATATGGCGAAAAGAACGAAAAAGGCTGGAAGGCAGCATGTAGAAAATAGTGGAAGGAGAAGTATCTTATTTTGTAAAAGAAAGGGGCAAAGCCGATGCCGAAAATGCTGTGAGAGCTGTTCGTAAATTTAGAATACCAGAGGGAAATGTGCTTCAAATCTTACAGCGCTAAAAGAGGGAATTTATGAAAATATGACCTTCTTCCTTGCGAATATTGGCTTAATAAAGTTTTTAGGAGGCGAACCTTCAACTGAAGCAATTAGTGCGTGTTGCAATGCTTTTGCAAACTATATTTATGCAGAAATATAAAATAAAAATATATAATGTCCCCAACAGACAGCGTATTGCAGATTGCTCCCGGTATTATGCAGATCTATGGTCTTGCGTATCTGCTTTTGCCGCTGAACATTTTCGCAACCTATTATTTCCAGTCTGTGATGCAGCCGAAAACAGCATTGATCATTTCTATGGCACGAGGCATGGTTCTATGCGGTGTATTAGTGTTTGTGCTTCCGGCGCTGTTTGGCGCGAAACTTCTATGGTGGGTTATGCCGATTACAGAGTTCGCAGTCGTAATATATACTATCTTGTGTATGATAAAAAATAACAGAAGTCTTGCATTGAAGTAAGGAACGGGGTAGAAATTTCAAGGGCGGTTTTTCTGTTTCTGACATTGATAAGGATGCCAGTTACCGATTTTCCCTGAGAAATTTTATGAAAAAATTGATGTTCAAAATATTGGAATTGCCGGATATTCAAAAGGCGGTGCAGCGCATTCTTACCTTGCGCAGAGGTGGGGTGGATATGATGCCTCAAAAATATCTATTCCGTGGTTTATGACTGCCGCTGCCGGAATATCTGACGATACCGGTGCAACGGACGCGGCCACAGAGTGGTTTGGCGTCGCTCCGCTTTCATCGCTGATTGAGAATTACAATGCCATGCCGAACAATGTATTTAAACTCCGTGCAAGGGTTGCAGGAGCAGAGCATGAGGAAATGCAGATGAAAACTGACGGCTATATGACGGCGTGGATGCTGTACCAGTTACAGGGAGATGAAGAAGCCGCTAAAGCGCTTACAGGCGAAAATGCAAAAATCCTGCGCAACGCTAATTGGCAGGATATTGAGAAAAACAGATGATGGCTATCCCCTTTTATCTACATGGCGCTTCAGGATAAATGCTGACACTGCTGATAGAATCCGTGCAAAAACCGTGCTCCACCAAATCATGATCTGCCCGCCGAACAAAGGCGGCAGAATAAGCATAAGCACGAACATAAGCAGCGGTTCCATAAAAGTCAAAACATAGGAGAACACACTTTTTTCTGTGGCATAAAAACTTGCGGTTGTGATACGGAGAACCGCAACAAAGGGAACGGAAACCAGAAAGAGAGGCATTATCTTGGCAATTTCCGCATTTACAACATCTGATGCCCCGAATAATGCGCCGAGGCTTCCCTTTGTCAGATACATGATGATACAGCTAACCAGGGACAGGAACAAGGCAAATACATACGCCAGTTTTCTTGTACTTTTCAGCCTGTCATAATTTCCTTCACCATAATATTGGCTGAGCAGGGGCTGGCTTCCGTCGCCTACTCCCTGTAATATCAGATAAACAATACAGATCGCATAAGCGATACAGGCATAAACAGCGACTGCCTGTTCTCCGCCATAGGACACAGAGAAACGGTTTATGATAGTCAGCGAAATGTTAGGGGACATCGTAAGACCAAAGGGGGCGATCCCGATTTTCAGTATGGACGCAGCCGCCTTTCCAAATTTGGAAAAAGGAATGCTCATCGTAAACTGCTTTTTGCGCAGTAACCAGACAAGCGCAGTCAGCATGGTAACACCTTGCCCGATGACCGTAGCCCATGCCGCACCTGAAACTCCCTGCCCTAATATCCATACGAACAGGTAATCCAAAATGATATTGGTAACAAAGCCTGTAATTATGGAAACCATTGCGTAGAAGGAGCCGCCCTGATTGCGGATAACAGGCACCAGCCCTGTTATGCCTCCTGCTTTGTAGAAAAGTTTTGCAAATAAAGACATACTATCGTTTAGCTGCTGCATACGTTCCATGTCGATTTCCTCTATGACAGAGAGTTCCACCTTCCGCAGCGCGTTCACGATGGTGTCTGCATATTCTTTTCCTTCCTTTGTAAAACGGATTATTTTATTCCTCTTATCCTCCGGAAGCGGGGACAGTTCTACGAACCCTTTGCGCTGCAAATCTTTGGAAACCATGTGGATTGTCTGCTTGGGTATGAGCCACTGCCCGCTGATCTTTTTCTGTGTACAGCCGTTCCCGCTATCGTAAATTGCACACAATACTAACAGGCAGTTGACGGACAGCCCGTGTGCTTTTGCCCATTCTTCGTACACGTTATTATATTGCAGCCATGCATCGTAGTATTGGTTTAGCTGTTCCATAAGAATGGTGTTGTTTATCATAGTCTGTCTCCTCAAATCTGAATGCAATACTTAAAATAAGCTATGGTAATCAGATGATTTTCCTTGACCTTTGGCTGCAAGATAAAGGAATCATTCATACAGATCACTTCACTGAGGACTATTTACCGAAAGGAATTAAGACTGTTGTCCAAAATGAGGAAGATGAGCAGATAATACGGACTATCGCCTGTCTGCACTTTCAGATAGCTAGTAGTAGTGCCATCGCTGCCCCATACCATTCTTCTTCCAAAACTGCTTTATCAAAGACAACATGGACCTTTCTTTCCGCATATCGTAATATCGGTCTTGCATTGCGGAACAAAAAAATTGCTTCTTTGGCGGTGAATCGCTTTTTAGACTTTTTACAATTTCAGCGAAGTCTTAAAATATAAACGACAGGACGTAATGCCCTGCGCCTGCTTCATACCCTCTATGAGCCTTTCAAAGCGTTCCTGTGCCTGCCTGTCGATGTCTGCAAGTAGGCATTGATCCTGGGTCGTTACCGCAGCCGTAAGCGGACAAAATTTCAGGTGATCGATTAGGACAGATGAGGATGGGAAGAAAGAGGCAGTGGGGAAAATGAAAGAAACCAGAATGGAAATAACACATAGAATCCGATTAGGTAAAGCGTGCGGAATGTGCAGTAAGAGCTGTCCGGCGCAGATTAATATTCCCGAAGCATTGGAGATTTATAAGGAGTATTTGGCAGGAGATTTGGAGACACGCTGCAGTGGGCAGAGAGGTTTAAAGATGAAAAAGATATGGGCTTTTTTATAATTGCAGGGCTGCTGTCGCTGCATTTTCTGTGCTTGGAAAAATTTCAAATTTTACCCCACTTGTAAATTTTAAATTTTTATCATATAATGTACAAATGCAGTTTTACGGGAGAAATGAGGTGCGGTATGAAAAATTTGAAGCAGCTGTTGGAGCGCATGGAATACGAATGCCTGCAGGGCGATCTCAATCGGCAGGTTTCGGACGTCATTTACGACTCCAGAAAGGTGAAAAACGACTGCCTGTTTGTCTGTATTAAAGGGACGACTGTCGACGGGCATGATTTTGCGGCGCAGGCGGCAAAGACGGGCGCGTGCGCGCTTGTCGTATCGGAAGAGACAGACGTTCCGGAAGATATTACCGTGATCCGTGTGAAAGATACCAGATATACGCTGGCATTGCTTTCGGCAGCTTATTTTGATTATCCGGCGGAAACGATCAAAGTCATCGGAATCACCGGAACAAAAGGAAAGACGACGACGACTTATATGGTAAAATCCATTCTGGAGGGCGCCGGTTACCGCGTCGGGCTGATCGGTACGATCGAGACGATCATCGGCGAAACCGTGATTCCGTCGGCAAATACGACGCCAGAATCTTATCTTGTCCAGAAATATTTCAGAAAGATGGCGGATATGGGATGCGACTGCTGTGTGATGGAGGTTTCTTCCCAGGGACTTTTGATGCACAGGACGGCGGGATTCTTATTTGAGTTAGGAATTTTTACGAATCTTGAACCGGATCATATCGGACCGAAGGAACACGCGTCGTTTGAAGAATATCTGGCATGCAAATCTCTGCTGTTCCGTCAGTGCAGGATCGGTATTTTAAACGCAGACGATGTGCACTGCGGGGAAATTTTAGCCGGGCATACCTGCCGGGTGGAGACGTTTGGGCTGTCCGAACACGCCGATCTTTATGCAAAAGACGTCACGTTATTGCACAAACCGGGCTGTCTTGGCGTTTCCTATCATGTATCCGGAACTCTGGATTTTGACGTGGAAGTCCATGTGCCGGGCAAATTCAGCGTGTACAATTCCTTGACGGCAATCGCTGTCTGCCGGCACTTTCAGGTTGAGACAGAAGTGATGAAACGGGCGCTGCGGGCGGCAAAGACAAAGGGCAGGATTGAAATGGTTCAGGTATCCGACGCCTTTACGCTGATGATCGATTACGCACACAATGCGATGAGTTTAAACAGCCTGCTTACGACGCTGAAAGAATATAAGCCCAGACGGCTGGTCTGCGTCTTTGGCTGCGGCGGCAACCGTGCACGGGCAAGGCGTTTTGAAATGGGAGAGGTCTCCGGGCAGCTGGCAGACCTGACGATTATCACCTCGGATAATCCGCGGTTTGAAGAACCTCAGGCGATCATTGACGATATTAAAACCGGAATCCAAAAGACGGACGGAACCTATATCGAGATCATAGACAGAAAAGAAGCCATCCGGTACGCAATCGCCCACGGAGAGCCGGGCGACGTCATTGTTTTGGCGGGAAAAGGGCATGAAGATTACCAGGAGATCAAAGGAAAAAAATATCCGATGGATGAGAGAACCCTGATCGCGGAAGTGCTGCAGGAGCTTGGCAAAGACAGCCCAAAGGCGTAACGGCATCGTGTGCGCTTTGAGCAGAAAGTAAATGGTGATTGGATGTACGCCAGCATAATTATAGATATTTCCCATGAAAAATTGGACCGTACGTTTTGCTATCGGATACCGGAAGATATGAAAGAGCAGATCTATCCCGGCGTGCAGGTTACCGTTCCGTTCGGAAAGGGGAACCGCAGCATTCGCGGCTATGTCATTGAAGTGAGGCCAAGCCCCGATTACGATGCGGATAAGATCAAAGAGATTTCTTCCGTTGCAAAAAGCAGCGTGCCCATCGAAACGCAGATGATTGCCCTGGCGGCATGGATGCGCAGAAATTACGGTGGAACGATGAATCAGGCGCTGAAAACCGTGATCCCGGTAAAACAAAAAAGCAGGGCGAAAGAAAAGCGTATCGTATGTCTTTGCATGGAAGAGCAGGCGGCAAAAGAGCAGCTTTCGCTTTTTCTCCGAAAGCACAATACGGCACGCGCAAGGCTTTTGGAAGAGTTGCTGCGCTATCCGCAGATTTCCTATGAGGTGGTTACGCAGAAATTAAATATCACCGCGTCTGTGCTGCGGGCGCTGGAAGAGATGCAGGTGATCAAAATCCTGCGGGAGAGGGAATACCGTAATCCGGCGGGGCAGTTCCGGCAGATGACAGGAAAGCCTCCCGCAGAGTTAAACGAAGTACAGCGCAGCGTCTGCGATACGGTGATCGGACAGATGCGAAAGGGCATACAAAAGACGTATCTGCTCCACGGGGTAACGGGAAGCGGCAAGACGGAAGTGTATATGGAGCTGATTGCAGATGTTATTGCGCGCGGCAGGCAGGCAATCATGCTGATTCCGGAAATTTCTCTGACCTATCAGACGGTGATGCGGTTTTACGGGAGGTTTGGAGAGCGGGTTTCCATTATCAATTCCAGGCTGTCCAAAGGCGAACGCTACGATCAGTTCCTGCGTGCCAAAAACGGAGAGATCGACATCATGATCGGTCCGCGTTCGGCGCTGTTTACGCCGTTTCGCCGTCTGGGACTGATTTTGATCGACGAAGAGCATGAGGGCAGTTATAAAAGTGAAACACTGCCGAAATATCACGCCAGGGAAACGGCGATCGCACGGGCGAAGATGGCGGGAGCATCCGTTGTGCTCGGTTCGGCAACGCCTTCTGTGGACAGCTATTATAAAGCGGAGAACGGAGAATATCAACTGCTGGAGATGACGCGGCGCGTGGAAGAAAAACCGCTGCCGTCCTGTCACATCGTTGATTTGCGGGAAGAATTAAAAAACGGGAACCGTTCGATATTAAGCCGCAGGCTGCAGGCGCTGATGGAAGAAAGATTACACCGCAGGCAGCAGATCATGCTGTTTTTAAACCGGAGAGGGTTATCCGGGTTTATTTCCTGCCGTCTGTGCGGAGCGGTAATGAAATGTCCCCATTGCGACGTGTCGTTAAGCCTGCACAAAGACGGAATGCTTCGATGCCATTACTGCGGATATACGGCTGTTTCGCCGCATACCTGCCCGGTGTGCGGTTCGGGTTATATCAGCGGATTTAAAGCGGGCACGCAGAAAATAGAAGAAGTGGTACAAAAGAGGTTTCCGAATGCCAGGACGCTTCGGATGGATTTTGACACGACAAGGAGCAAGGACAGCTACGAAAAGATTTTATCCGCATTTGCCAATCAGGAAGCGGATATCCTGATCGGTACGCAGATGATCGTAAAAGGACATGATTTTGCAAATGTCACTTTGGTTGGAATCGTTGCGGCGGATCTGTCGATGTATGCCGCCGATTACCGCGCCGCGGAGCGGACGTTTCAGCTGCTGACGCAGGCGGCGGGAAGAGCGGGAAGAGGATCTTTGCCGGGGGAAGTCGTGATACAGACCTACAATCCGGAGCATTATAGTATTGAGATGGCGGCGGCTCAGGATTACGACGGGTTTTATGAGGCTGAGATGGATTACCGCATGCTGATGGGATATCCTCCGGTGGAACAGCTTCTGGCCGTCCTGATGACCGGGCCGGAAGAAGAGATACTTGAGACGGCGGCAAAGTATTTGAAGGAAGTCGTCCTTCGGATCGATAAGAATAAGCTTCTTAAGATTATCGGACCGGCGAGTCCGTATGTGGCGAAGGTAAACGACGTATACAGGCGTATCTTGTATCTGAAGGGCGCGGATTACGGACTGCTGATAGAAGTAAAGAATCGGATGGAGCAATATATCGAGATCAATACAGGGTTTAGGACACTGCGGATTCAGTTTGATTTCAATCCGATGAACGGACTTTAAACATAGGTCCCCAGGGGACGGTAAGGAGGAATTTTACATTATGGCGCTTCGGACAATCAGATTGCTGGGGGATCCGGTTCTCGGCAAAGTATGCCGGGAGGTAAAGGAGATGACCCCGAAAACAAAAATTTTAATTGAAGATATGCTGGATACGATGTATGACGCATGCGGCGTGGGACTTGCGGCTCCGCAGGTGGGCGTTCTGCGCAGGATTGTAACGATCGACATCGGCGACGGGCCGATCGTGATGATTAATCCGAGGATTCTCTCATCCGACGGGGAGCAGACGGACGGCGAAGGATGTTTGAGCCTGCCGGGAAAAGCGGGGAAAGTGACGCGTCCGAACCATGTCATTGCAAGGGCGTTTGACGAGGACATGCAGGAATATGAAATCGAGGCGACGGAACTTCTGGCAAGAGCCATTTGTCATGAGATCGACCATCTGGAAGGGCATATGTATACGGAATTGGTCGAAGGAGATATTTATGACGTGGAAGGCGGGGAGGAGGAGTGAAGATGCGCGTAATTTTTATGGGAACCCCGGATTTTGCGGTGGGAACATTAGAAGCGATCCTTGCGGCGGGACATGAAGTCGTTCTTGCAGTTACGCAGCCGGACCGTCCGAAAAACCGCGGCAAAGCCATGCAGGCGCCTCCGGTGAAAGAATGCGCGCGCAAACACGCAATACCGGTTTGCCAGCCCGTAAAGATCCGGGATGCAGAAGAGGTGGAACGGATTTTTGCATATCGTCCGGATATCATTGTCGTTGCGGCGTTTGGGCAGATTCTGCCCAAAGAGATTTTAGATCTGCCCAGATACGGTTGTATCAATGTCCATGCATCCCTGCTTCCGAAATACCGCGGCGCGGCGCCGATCCAGTGGGCAGTCATCAACGGGGACGCAGTTTCTGGCGTAACAATTATGCGCATGGATGTCGGGCTGGATACCGGCGATATGATCGAACAAAGAGAAATCACGCTGGCGGAAGATGAAACGGGCGGGAGTTTGTTTGAGAAACTCTCGGCGGAGGGCGCGCGGCTTTGTGTGGAGACGATGGAGAAGATTGCGGCGGGGACGGCGGTTTTTACCGAACAGGATGCATCAGAAGCGACGCATGTGGGCATGATTTCAAAAGGGATGGGAAATATCGACTGGAATCAGCCGGCAGAAGTGATCGAACGAATGATCCGGGGATTAAACCCATGGCCGAGCGCTTATACCAAATTAAACGGAAAGACGCTGAAAATCTGGCGCGCAAGGGTAAAAGCCGGCAAAAAGAGCAGGGATGCCGGAAAAATCATATCCGTAGGGAAAAAAGAAATTGAAGTTCAGACGGGAGAGGGCATTTTGTCTTTGCTGGAAGTACAGCTGGAAGGGAAAAAGCGTATGGAGACGGAGGCTTTCTTAAGGGGATACGAAGTGGAGAAGGATACGATGCTGACAAGGTTTTAACGGAGGTAACGTTATGTTTGGATATTACAGATATTGGGATCCCACGTATATACTGGTTATTTTGGGCGCAGTCATCTGTCTGATCGCGTCCGCAAGGGTAAAGAGCACATTTCATAAATATTCCGGATACCGCAGCAGGAGCAATCTGACCGGCGCGCAGGCGGCGGAACGTATTCTGCACGCCGCGGGAATTTACGACGTTTCCGTGCATCATGTTTCCGGTCATCTGACGGATCACTACGATCCAAGGCGTAAGACGCTCAATTTATCGGACAGCGTTTACGGGCTGGCTTCGGTGGCGGCAGTCGGTGTAGCGGCGCATGAGTGCGGACATGCCATTCAGCACCAAAAACAATATGCGCCCCTTTCCGTGCGCAGCGCAATTGTTCCGGCGGCAAATTTCGGATCTTTTTTGGCATGGCCGCTGATCTTGATCGGCATGTTTTTTTCGAGCGGTACGGGGACGCTTCTGATCAATATCGGAATCGTCTGTTTTTCGTTTGCCGTTTTGTTTCAGCTCGTCACGCTTCCGGTGGAATTTAATGCTTCAAAACGGGCGCTTCGGATTCTGGGAGAAACGGGGATTTTAACTTCCGAGGAACTTCCCATGACGCGGAAAGTGCTCGGGGCGGCTGCGTTGACGTATGTTGCCGGCGCTGCGGCTGCAATTTTACAGCTGCTGCGGCTGGTTCTTTTGTTTGGGGGAAGAAATGACGACTGACGGAGTAAACGTAAGGGAGCTTGCGCTTGGGATTTTACTTGCCGTGACAAAGAACGGTGAAAACAGCCATACGGTGTTGTCTGCCGTGCTGGAAAAATATCAGTATCTTTCCAGGCAGGAGCGCGGATTTTTGACCAGGCTTACGGAGGGGACGCTGGAGCGGCAGCTGGAGCTGGATTATATCATCGGGCTTTTTTCCAGAACCAGGGTGACAAAACTAAAACCCGCAATCCGCGAAATTCTGCGTATGGGCGTCTATCAGCTGCGCTATATGAATGCCGTTCCCGCGTCGGCTGCGTGTAATGAAGCGGTCCGTCTGGCGGGAAAGAAGGGGTTTGTCAGCCTGAAAGGATTTGTCAACGGGGTTATGCGCGGGATTGCCCGAAATCTGGATACGATCGCGTATCCTGACGAGACGAAACATCCTCTGTATGCGTGGTCGATCCGGTATTCGATTCCGGAATGGATTCTTACGCGATGGAGCAGGGATTACGGGATGCAGAAAGCAAAATCCATTGCAGAATCCTTTCAGAAAGAGCGGCGCTTAAGTGTCCGCGTCAACCGGACGAAAACGACGCGCCGTGAATTGATACAGCGCCTGTCAGAACGGGGCATCACAGCGGAATGTGCGGTTCTGCCGTCTTTTCCGGAGTTTGACGCGGCGCTTTATCTGTCCGGATACGACCATCTTACGGCAATTCCCGAATTTACGGAAGGGCTGTTTGCGGTTCAGGATATCAGTTCTATGCTTGTAGTTCCCGTGGCTTCGCCGCATCCGGGCGATTATGTGATCGACGTCTGCAGCGCGCCCGGCGGAAAGAGCCTGCATGCGGCGGATGTTATGGGCGGCACGGGCATGGTGGAAGCACGGGACGTCTCGGAATATAAGACGGGACTGATCGAAGAAAACATAAGGCGCTGCGGCATGCGCAATATCCGTGTGGTTTGTCAGGATGCTCGCGTATGGGATGCGGATTCTTCGGATGCGGCGGATGTGGTGATTGCGGATCTGCCCTGTTCCGGGCTTGGGACGCTGCGCAAGAAACCGGAGATTCGGTATCGTATGACAGAAGAGACGATTGAAGGCCTAATACGCCTGCAGAGAGAGATTTTAGAGGTATCCTGCCGTTACGTTAAGCCGGGCGGCACGCTTGTGTTTTCTACCTGTACGATCGATGGGGAGGAAAACGAGGAGAATACCCGGTGGTTCTTAGAATGCCATACCGGCTTTTCCTTGGCGTTTCAACGTCAGTTTTTCCCGGATGAGGGAGAGTTTGACGGATTTTATATTGCAAAATTTATACGGGAATAGAATAAAATCATGACAGAAAAACCAGATATCAAATCAATGAATTTAAACGAACTTACCGAATTTGTCAAAGCATTGGGCGAAAAGCCGTTTCGTGCAAAACAGCTTTATCAGTGGATGCACAAAAATCTTGCGGCGTCGATCGATGAAATGACGAATCTTCCCGGCAGATTTCGGGAAAACTTAAAGGAAAATGCTGCATTTATTTCTCTGCAGCAGGCAGATGTGCAGATTTCCGGACAGGACGGGACGAGAAAGTATTTATTTATGCTGGAAGATGAGAATGTGATCGAGAGCGTTTTGATGCGCTATAAGTTCGGAAATTCCGCCTGCATTTCTTCCCAGGCAGGCTGCCGGATGGGGTGCAGGTTCTGCGCCTCTGCGCTGGGCGGTTTTGTACGGAATCTTACGCCTTCGGAAATGTTAGACCAGGTGTACCGGATCGAGCGCGGGATCGGAGAGCGGATTTCCCACGTGGTCGTGATGGGAACCGGAGAGCCGTTTGATAACTACGACGCCCTGTTAAGGTTTCTTACGCTTTTATCCGATGAAAACGGGCAGAATATCGGACAGAGAAATATCACCGTATCGACCTGCGGCATCGTGCCGAACATTTACCGGTTTGCAGACGAGAAGCTGCAGATTACGCTTGCGGTTTCTCTGCATGCGGCGTTTCAGGAGAAGAGAGAACGGCTGATGCCGGTTGCGCTTCGGTATGATTTAAAAGAACTACTGGATGCCTGTAAGTATTATTTTTCAAAGACGGGCAGAAGGATTACGTTTGAATATGCGCTTGCTTCCGGTGAAAACGATTCCGCTTCGGATGCCGAAGAGCTTTCGAGACTGCTTAGCGGGATCAATTGCCATGTTAATCTGATTCCGGTCAACCCGGTGAAAGAACGGGCATTTACAGCTTCCGGCCATTCGTTCGTGCTTGCTTTTAAAAATAAACTTGAAAAAAATGGAATTAATGTTACTATAAGAAGAGAATTGGGCAGGGATATTGACGCTGCCTGCGGGCAGCTGCGGAAACGGTACATAGAAAATGCAGGACGTACAGCAGTTCACTCTCCTATAGGACAAACAATAGATGCCCTGGAACATACAGATCGTTTCAGCCGTACGGATGATACAAAAAACACAGGAAGGCAGGTGGAAGTCATGAGATCAAGTTCAATTACGGATATCGGAATGCATCGGAAGATGAATCAGGATTCTGTCTATGCATCCGATGCGCCGGTCGGAAATCTGCCGAACCTGTATCTTGTGGCGGACGGTATGGGCGGACACAATGCCGGAGAGTATGCTTCGAGGCATACGATAGAAACGATTGTATCATCTGCAGGGGATTCGCCGCATACGCGGCCCGAGACGATTTTAGAAGAAGCGGTCTGCAGGGCAAATAAAGAGCTGCTTGCTATGGCTGCGGATCATCCTTCTATGTGGGGCATGGGGACAACGATCGTTGCCGCCGTGATCACGAAGGATAAGATTTATGCCGCCAATGTGGGCGACAGCCGTTTATATATTGTAAATGACGGAATCTGCCAGGTCACACGGGATCATTCTTTTGTAGAAGAGATGGTAAGACGCGGTGAGATTGACCGGGAGTCGGCAAGAAACCATCCCGATAAAAACATTATTACCCGTGCCGTCGGAGCTGTAGAAGAAATAGAGACAGATTTATTTGAAACGGAATTAAAGACCGGTGACAAAATACTTCTCTGTTCGGACGGGCTGACCAATATGGTAGAAGACTTTGAAATATACAACATCATAAAAGAGCAGGAAGATACCGCCCGGGCGGCAGAAGAACTGCTGCACGCCGCCAATCGAAACGGCGGCAGAGACAATATTACCGTAATAGTGATCGATCCGTTTTCTGACAGAGCGTAATTGATCGTTCAGAAAGGAGAAAGATATGTTGACAGTAGGAATGTTTGTGGCGGACCGCTACGAAATCATGGGAAAAATAGGCGCAGGCGGAATGTCCGACGTCTATAAGGCAAGAGACCATATTTTAGGACGGTTTGTCGCGATTAAAGTATTAAAAACCGAATTCAGCGAAGACGTGAATTTTGTAGTGAAATTCCGCACGGAGGCGCAGTCCGCTGCGGGACTGGAGCATCCGAATATTGTCAATATTTACGACGTCGGCAGCGAATCCGGCATGCATTATATTGTAATGGAATATGTCGAGGGTGTAACGCTTAAGACCTATATCGAAAAGAAAGGAAGCCTGACTTATAAAGAGGCGGTCAGCATAGCGATTCAGGTAGGCAGGGGAATGGAAGCCGCCCATGCGAAAAACATTATTCACAGGGATATCAAGCCGCAGAATATTCTGATCTCAACCGAAGGAAAAGCGAAGGTGACAGACTTTGGAATTGCCCGCGCCGTATCCAATAATACAATCAGCGCCGACGTTATGGGCTCCGTTCACTATGCGTCTCCGGAGCAGGCGCGCAACGGATTTGTAGACGCGAAAAGCGATATCTATTCTCTCGGCATTGTAATGTATGAAATGGTTACGGGACGCGTGCCTTTTGACGGCGATACAACGGTTTCCATTGCCATTCAGCATCTGCAGGAGGAAATGAAAGCACCGGGGATTTATGCGAAAGATCTTCCCGTCAGCCTGGAAAAGATTATATTAAAATGTACACAGAAAAGCCCGGACCGCAGATACCGCAATACCAGCGAGCTGCTTGCGGATTTAAAACAGGTTCTTGTCCATCCGGATGCGGATTTCGTGAAAATTGCAGACGGCAGCTTAAACCGGACAAGGGTGATGGACGATCGGGAAGTCAAAGAGATCAAGAATGCCAGGGCGCCGAGAGAAGAGGCCAGAGAGCGCTATGAAGAACCGGAGGAAGAAGAGTCCGGGGAGGAAGAAGAGGAAGGGTTTTTAAATCCAAGGCTGGAAAAAGCCGTTACGATCGGCGGTATTATTGCAGCCGTCATTATCGTGGCGATCGTCGTTTATCTGGTGGGAAATATATTCGGCATATTCGGCGGTTCCTCAGATGCGAAGAAAAAGAAAGATACGGAAGAGCCTTCCGTGATTAATACGGAACATGTAAAAAAAGAACAGGTTTCGATGATTAAAGTAACCGGAATGACATTCGAAGAGGCACAAGCCGCACTGCATAAACTAAAACTTGGCATAAAAGAAGCCGGTACGCAGGCATCGGAAGAATACGAAAAAGGGCAGATTCTGTCGCAGGATGTGGAAGAGGGAGAATCCGTAGAAATCAATACGACCATCCATGTCTATATCAGTACCGGCGCAGGAGAGATCAAAGTGCCGAACGTACTTGGGTATGACAGCGACGCGGCGATGAATATGTTAAAAGATCAGAATTTTACACCGCTGCGCGATTATGCATTCAGCGATACCGTTGCCTCCGGCAAAGTAATTTCCCAGTCTCCGGAGAGCGGCGCGGCAGCCAAAAAAGGTGATACGGTAAAGATTGTAGTCAGTCAGGGCAGAGAAGCCGTAGAAGTGCCTGACGTGCGCAATCGTTCGGTAGAGGAAGCCACGGGCATGCTTTCGGACAAAGGGCTTACCGTGTCCGGCACGACGAGCGAGCCGAGCGATACGGCGGCCAAGGGGACCGTGATCGGTCAGAGCGTTGATCCGGGCAAGTTTGTGGATAAGGGAACCGGCATATCGCTTGTGGTAAGTTCCGGCAGCAGCAAGACATATTATTACTGTAAAGCGGTGATTTCCGCTCCGGAAAGCGACAGCGTCGTTTCCGCTGATATTGTGCTTACGGCATCCGACGGCACGCATATACAAACCTGGTCGGGAGTAAAAATTTCCAAATTCCCCTATACGATCACCGCGCAGAATATCGAAGACTGCAGCAGCGGAACAGTGAAAATCACTTGGCATTTATCAGACGGAAGCTCCAATACGCAGACGGATAATGTCATGTTCACCAAACAGTAGCATGTCTATGAAGGGAAAAATTATAAAAGGAATTTCCGGATTCTACTATGTGCACATAGCGGGGTCCGGAATTTATGAATGCAAGGCAAAAGGAATTTTTCGGAACCGGAAGATGAAACCTTTGGTCGGCGACGATGTGGAAATCGATATTTTGGATGAAACGGAGAAAAAAGGAAATATTACCGAAATCTGTCCAAGAGAGAATGAGCTGCTGCGTCCCGCGGTCGCAAATATTGATCAGGCGCTGCTCGTCTTTGCCGTATCGGAGCCAAAGCCGAATTTAAATCTTCTGGATCGATTTTTGGTTTCGATGGGTGTGCAGAACATTCCGGTTACGATTTGTTTTAACAAGAAGGATTTGGGAAGCGGACAGGATCTGGCAGATATCGGAAGGATTTATCGGGACTGCGGATTCCCGGTGCTTTTTACAAGCGCGGCAAAAGGGGAAGGGATGGAAGCGCTCTCGCCTCTCCTTGCGGGAAAGACAAGCGCCGTGGCAGGACCTTCCGGCGTCGGAAAATCGTCGATTGTCAATTCTCTGCAGCAAAATGTACAGATGGAAACGGGGGACGTCAGCAGAAAGATCGGACGGGGAAAACATACGACCAGGCACTCCCAGCTGATTCCCATGGGAGGAAGTGCCTATATTATGGATACGCCGGGCTTTGGATCTTTGGATATTCCGGGGCTTTTTGCAGACAAATTGTGGAACTATTATGCAGAATTTCTTCCTTTTGAGCCGTATTGCAGGTTCAAAGGCTGCAGTCATATCCATGAGCCGAACTGCGGCATTCGGACGGCGCTTTTAGAGGGAAACATCCACAGACAGCGCTATGAAACTTATGTCAGTATTTATCAGGAATTAAAAGAGAATGAAAAACACGAGTGGAGGTAGCTATGAATTGTTTATCACCGTCTTTGCTTTCCGCAGATTTTGCGGATTTGGGAAGCCAGGTTGCCCTGCTGGATGCGGCGGGCGCACAGTACGTGCATATCGATGTGATGGACGGAATGTTTGTGCCGAGTATTTCCATGGGACTTCCGGTGATCCAATCCATCCGTCCGGTCAGCGAGCGCATTTTTGACGTTCATCTGATGATCGAAGAGCCGGATCGTTATATCGATGCGTTTGCCGAATCGGGAGCAGATATTATTACCGTGCATGCGGAAGCCTGCAGGCATTTGGACCGGACGATCCAAAAGATCAAAGAAAAAGGTATTTTGGCGGGCGCGGCATTAAATCCGGCGACGCCGCTTACGGCAGTCGAATATCTTTTGGGTGAGCTGGATATGGTTCTTGTCATGACGGTCAACCCGGGGTTTGGCGGACAGAAGCTGATTCCGTATACGCTGGACAAGATTCGTGATTTAAGGAACATGCTGGACAGGCGCAAATTAAAGACGGATATTGAAGCCGACGGCGGCGTGAACCTTCAAAACCTGGGAAACGTTGTGGATGCCGGGGCGAATGTCATTGTTGCGGGAAGCGCCGTATTTGGCGGAGATATCAAAGCAAACGTAGAGCGTTTTCTTGCGTATATGGCGAAAGAGGAGAAAAGATGAAGCGTGCGTTGATTGTAGCCGGAGGAAGCATCGAAGATGCATTCTGCCTGGAATATCTGCAAAACAATAGATTTGACCATAAAACTGCAGTGGATTTGGGGCTGCAGTTTTTTTATCAGAATAATCTTCTGCCGGATCGGATCGTAGGGGATTTTGATTCCATCGATCCGTCGGTTTTACGGTTTTTTGAAGAGAAAGAGGGAATTGCATGGGTCCGTCTGATTCCCGAAAAAGACGATACGGATACGGAAGCTGCCGTGCAGCGCATTTTGGCGGAAGGATATGGGGAAGTTCATATTTTGGGCGCGACGGGGAACCGGCTGGACCATATGCTGGGAAACGTAGGGCTTTTGGGTCTGGGATTTGAGACGGATACCAGGATCTTTCTGGTAGATTCCCATAACCGTGTGCGCATGATTCAAAACGATCTTACGATTTCAAAAAATGAGCAGTTCGGGAAGTATGTGTCATTGCTTCCGGTGACGCCGCAGGTAAGCGGTATTACACTGACCGGGATGAAATATCCGCTTTCGGATTATACGATGGAAGCGTACCATACGATCGGGATCAGCAACGAAATCATAGAAGAAGAGGCAGGCATCTCTTTCAAAGAGGGGACGCTTTTGGTATTGGAGACGAGAGATTAAGGAGGAGAGACTTGACTGTAATTACTAAAAAGCTTCCAAATAAAAATAAAAAGTACCCAATGAAATTCGAATTGATTATTCCAAAATAATAGGCAATATGTTATAATAACAACCTATATCAAGTTTTTTTGTGAAACGATACCTGAAATCATTTGATTTCAGGATAAAGACGTAACGTGCATGTAACTGCGGATACGAAGGCCAAAGATTGCAGAAGATCGAACGAACCTTCCGCGTTTTGTTACAAAAATATAGAGAAAGGTGAAAATCCTGATATAACAAGGATTTTCGGACAGGTAGCATCAGAAATGAAATTAGGAATCGTCGGACTTCCGAACGTAGGAAAGAGTACGCTGTTTAATTCACTGACAAAGGCAGGGGCAGAATCGGCAAACTATCCGTTCTGCACGATTGATCCGAACGTAGGGATCGTTGCGGTGCCGGACGAACGGTTAAAGAAGCTGGGGGATATGTACCATTCCAAAAAAGTAACCCCGGCAGTGATTGAGTTTGTGGATATTGCAGGACTCGTCAAAGGAGCCAGCAAAGGAGAGGGGCTTGGCAACCAGTTTCTTGCCAATATCCGCGAAGTGGATGCGATCGTGCATGTCGTACGCTGTTTTAAGGATGAAAATGTGGTTCATGTGGACGGAAGCGTAAATCCGGTCCGCGACATCGAGACGATTAATCTGGAGCTTATTTTTTCGGATATTGAAATCTTGGAGAGGCGTATCGCAAAGACGGCAAAAGGCGCCCGAAACGATAAAACGCTGGCAAAAGAATTGGCGCTGTTAGAGCAGGTGAAGGCACATTTAGAGGAAGGGCATATGGCCAAGAACTTTGCCCTTTCCGATGACGAAGAAGAGCAGGCATGGTTTTCTTCTTATAATCTTCTGACTGCAAAGCCGGTCATTTATGCCGCAAATGTAACGGAGGACGATCTTACGGACGACGGCGCGGGCAATTCGTTTGTGCAGGAGGTCAGGACACAGGCAGATACGGAGCACAGCGAGGTATTCGTGATCTGTGCCCAGATCGAGCAGGAAATCGCAGAGCTGGACGAGGATGAAAAAGCGATGTTTCTGGAAGAACTCGGACTGAAAGAGTCCGGACTTGAGAAGCTGATTACGGCGAGCTACAGCTTGCTTGGCCTGATCAGTTATTTAACGGCAGGTGAGGACGAGACGCGTGCATGGACAATCGTCAAAGGGACAAAAGCGCCTCAGGCAGCCGGAAAAATTCATACGGATTTCGAGCGTGGATTTATCCGTGCCGAAGTCGTCAATTATCAGGACCTGCTAGATTGCGGAAGCCTTTCTGCGGCAAAGGAAAAGGGAATCGTAGGTTTGGAAGGAAAAGAATACGTGGTGAAGGACGGGGACGTGATGCTGTTTCGGTTTAACGTATAGAGGTCCGGAAAAGAGAATAGGACAAAATTCTATCGAATAGATTAAAAAGAAGAACAGAAAAAGGTCTTGCCGATGCGTTTGTGTGAGCTTCAGGAGAAAGAAGTAATCAATGTCTGCAATTGTAAATGTCTCGGAAATGTCATAGATCTGGAATTTGATGAAAAGACGGGATGCATTCAGGCTCTGATCGTGCCCGGTCCCTGTAAGCTGTTTGGGATGTTCGGACATGAATTTGAGTTTTGCATACCCTGGAAATGTATCGTTCGGATCGGACCGGATATTATTCTGGTAGAAATCAAGGAAGAAGACTGCAGAAGGAAGTTATAGGGGGAAATGATATGAAGTGTCCATATTGCAGCAGCGACAATACGCGGGTCATCGATTCGCGTCCGGCAGAGGATAACAACTCCATTCGCCGGAGACGGCTGTGCGATGATTGCGGAAAACGTTTTACTACTTATGAAAAAGTGGAAACCATTCCATTGATTGTAATTAAAAAAGACAACAACAGGGAGCAGTACGACCGGTCCAAAATCGAAGCGGGAATTTTGCGTGCCTGTCACAAACGCCCGATTTCCGCTGACCAGATTAATTGCCTGGTGGATGATATCGAAACGGAAATTTTTAACCGGGAGGAAAAAGAGATTTCCAGTTCTGTCATCGGTGAAATCGTCATGGACAAGCTAAAAGATTTAGAAGCGGTGGCTTATGTGAGATTTGCTTCCGTTTACCGGGAATTTAAAGATATCAATACGTTTATGAACGAATTAAAGAAAATACTGGATACATAAGGCGCGGTATGGAAGGAGTCTGTATGAAACACATTCTCTACCCGGATAAATATCTGGATTCTGTCGATCAGATTGATTTCGGGCGATTATATCAGGAAGGATTTCGTGGATTGATCTTTGATATTGACAATACGTTAGTGCCGCACGGCGCTCCTGCGGACGAGAAAGCTGTCCGTTTGTTTGCACGGTTAAGGCAGTTGGGGTTTGACAGCGTGCTGCTTTCCAACAACAAAGAGCCGAGGGTGAAACCGTTTGCAGATCGGGTAGGGAGCCGTTATATCTATAAAGCGGGAAAGCCGGGCGTCAAAAGTTACCAAAAGGCGATGGAATGGATGCAGACAGGCTGCAGTAATACATTATTTATCGGAGATCAGATTTTTACGGATATCACAGGAGCCAACCGGGCGGGA
>OFHP01000589.1_pt1 | contig 21075 bp, 22 predicted proteins | sample 1521651 | NCBI WGS metagenome assembly OFHP01 (sample SAMEA3504105, study PRJEB24116) | mouse gut metagenome | biome: mouse gut; feature: mouse-associated habitat; material: faeces | place: Denmark | collected 2011 | reverse complement strand
CCCCCTGCCACACGTCATAGGCGGCGTTGTACTTCTCATACTCACTGTCGCTGTAGCTGCGGAGATACTCGTCCTGCCGGGGGAAGGGGTGTACCTCCGGGTAGCTTGCCACACTGAGCGCGTTGGCCTGGGCGGGCAGGTCCACGCCGCGCCCCCACTGCCCGGGGCCGTCCTCGGAGTAGGGGATGGGCCGATCCACCGTGGGGCGGTTTCCGGAATACAGGGCGATCCCCCCCATCAGCACCACCGCCAGCATGGCCGCCACCGCTCCCGCCCAGCGGGGATAGCCCCTCCGCCGTCCCTGGGGCCCCGCGGCCCGTTCCTTCACGTGCTCGGGGGCGTGTATGCCCTCGTTTGCCTTTTTGTAGCGATTCATAGCGCAACCTCCTCAAGCATATCCCGCAGGAGGTCCCGTCCCCGGCTGAGCTGGGACTTGACGGTGCCCTCCGTAGAGTTCAGGGCGGCGGCCATCTCGGCCACCGACAGGCCCTCGAAGTAGTGCAGATGGATGACCGCCCGGTACTTCTCGGGCAGGGAGAGCACCGCGCCGTACACGGCGGTAAACACCGCCTGCTCCCGCTGGAACTTCACCTCGGTCTTGGTGGGGTGGACGTTCACATCCACCTCGCCGGGCTTCACGGTGAGGTGGATCACACAGCCGGGGAACCTGCCCACCAGCTTCTGGTTCTTGTAGGCCTCCTCCACCGCCGCCGTCATGATCCGGCTTTTGATATACCGCCCGTTGACGAAAAAGTGCTGATAGCCCCGGGTGCCCCGGCAGCAGGAGGGCAGGGAGGCAAAGCCCTCCGCGCTCATGCCGTCCCCGCTCCCCTTCACGGGCAGGAAGCCCAGGGCGATGTCCCGGCCCATGACGGCGTAGATCGCGCTTTTGAGCTGCCCGTCCCCCGGCGTCAGCAGCTCCTGCTTCCCGTCCCGCAGGAATTTCACCGACAGCTCCGGGTGGGACAGGGCGGCCCGCTGGACCACGGCGAACACCGCCGCCCCCTCCGCCGCGTCCTTCTTCAGGAACTTCAGCCGGGCGGGGGTGTTGAAGAACAGGTCCCGCACCACCAGGGTGGTGCCCAGGGGACAGCCCGCCTCGTCCAGTTCGCCGGGGACGCCCCCCTCCAGGGCCAGAGAGGCCCCCAGGTCCGCCTCCGCCGTCCGGGTGAGCACCTCGATGCGGGAGACGGCGGAGATGGCGGCCAGGGCCTCCCCCCGGAAGCCCAGGGTGCCGATGGCCGCCAGATCCCCGGCGGAGCGCATCTTGCTGGTGGCATGGCGGAGAAAGGCGGTGGGCAGCTCCCCGGGAGCGATGCCGCAGCCGTCATCCGTCACCCGGATGAGGGACATGCCGCCGTTTTGCAGTTCCGCCACCACGGCGGACGCCCCGGCGTCTATGGCGTTCTCGATCAGCTCCTTGACGACGCTGGCGGGGCGCTCTACGACCTCCCCGGCGGCGATGAGGTCCGCTACGTGGGGGGAAAGCTGCTGAATATGGGGCATTCTCTTCCCTTCTTTCCGGTGGAGAGTGGTTCTTTACCGTATAGTATAACAAAGTTTGGAGTGGTTTGCAAGCGGAGGGTTGCCGGGGGAGTGAATGCGTATACAAAGTGTGAAGCAGCGCGGTCCAAACCGCTCCTGGATGGAGGCGGCCCGCGGGCGGCATGGCGCAGCCATGACGCAGGGGGATTTCACCCAAAAGATGAAATCCCCCTGCAAAGTGGTTTTTATTTATAACTTTCTGATGGGAAAAAACATATAATTTTTCCCTGTCTGCGGACAAGTAAAATCATGAACTGCCCCTGTCAGTTGAAGACCATTATCTCCCAGATATTTTATCACCTCTGAAAAAGTGTCCTCATTTTCACGTTCCGCATAAATATATTCATAGCCGGGAACCACCCACTTTGTCCATCCGTTAGGAGCTTCTGCATCATCATTACATTCTACTCCGGCAAGATAAAGCCCCTTGCAAAAGTCCTCCCACGGATGAAAAGACCGGGAAAAATCAGACATTGCTCCCCATATGCCAGCGATATTGCCATTTTCGTCTTTCTTTGCCAAATGCTGAACTTCTCCAAAATGAGAATTTGCATCATCCCAAAGCTTTTGGATAAATCCTTCTCCATCTGATGTTGAACCCTCTTTTCCTATCACAACAAAAGAGGCTTTTTTGCATTTATCAATCTTCATATTTCTTATCCCTCTTGATTTCATTTATCGATTCTTTACGATACTATAATTTCATAATGTATTCTTTGCCCCGCATATTCGGAGAATGTTTCCTCACTCTTTTTTACAAACTGAAATCCCACACTTTCATAAGTGTGCTGAGCGGGAACGCAAATCTCATTTGTCCAAACAACTATCTTTTTTGCTCCCTGCGCAATCATACGCTGAACCGCTTCCTGCATTTGTCGTTTCCCATAGCCGTTTCCCTTGTATTCCGTCAAAATGCAGTTGTGCCCGACTTCTGCTGATTCAGGCAGGTTTGTCGGATTCCATGAAACAAATCCAACGGGCTTTCCTTCCAGAACTGTCTTTTTTGATGGAACAAGTACGATTTTCACACCATTCTTTATCAGGACATTCACCAGAGTTACAGCCATTGCAGCCGACATTCTCAGAGCATAAACAGCAAGCAAGTCCACATCTTGCAATCCCAAGTTCTCTTTTCATCCAAACGCCACCTCCATATTGCAATTTCCAATCTTCATATTCTTTCATCTGATTTCACAATTCATAATTGAGCATTAAACCTTGCCAAAACAATGATATCTCCTGACGATAAATTTTAATTATATTTCATCCCTGCATAAACCATAAGTCCAAATCCACTCACAAAACAAACCCCAAATGCAGTCCAACCCCATCCAGCTTGCGTAATAAAATCAATAATTCCTGTAAGAATGATTCCTATTCCAATTATGATTGCACCTTTTCCCATAAGCGCAGTATACTCTTTTTTATCTGCCTCCGCCACATTCTTATAATGGTAGTCATGTATGAGATTTATCTTCTCCCTTTTCCAAATAGACCAGCCGACAATCAAAAATATAATACCAATTATCAACAAAACGATTAGTTCCAACAGCATTCCATACCCCTCCATGATTTGATATTATTCATTTTTTCTTGTGTCTATAACATTCTCCATTCCGCGCGGTGCTATGTACTGGGTCATAATATCCTCTGGAATCGTAATTTCATACTCACAGGTCAAATCTTTGTTCAGCACAGAACGTACCACTCTGCCCTCAAGTTCCCGGCCGAGGAATGCCTCCGTAAAATTCATCACATGACCAAGGCTGCAGTAACACAAAATCGGAGATATCGGCATCTCGGACAAAATAGATTCCTTCGCAAACGGGCAATGACACGCATGGTAACGCCGCATCGTATCATCAGCGGCATCGAGATATTCCCGCATATTATATGGAAATGCCATGCAGTTTATTTCCATGCCGGATCGGAGCAAGCATAAATGGGTTTTTCTGAATGAATTCCAACACCTCATCCGTGATCTCCTGCCCATAGAAATCTTTATGCTCCCGGTTTAATTCAATAAAACGTTCTGTCTCTGTTTCCAAATGCTTTTGAAGAAACATATCTAAATCACCGATTTCAAGAAACTCTTCCCTTGCCCACGCAGACTGAGACGGATGTATTCCATGCCGCACTCTGTATAGAATTTTCCGTACAGTTTTTTCGTCTGCCATCGCTTCCAACCGGCATATAAATGTATGCATATTGCAGCACTTGCAGCCAGCCTCGGTTTCCATATCCGGCAAAACAAGACCATCTGTCAGCTCCAGCCAAAACGGTTCGCCCAGCTCCGAGCAGATTTCCCTCTTAAAAGTCCCGATACCAAACTGCTCATCATAGCTGATTTTCGTATCACCCATCTCTCATTCCTCCATTAGTTCTATCGTTCGTTCAAAAGAAATACATTCTGCATACCGTTTATTCCACATGAATTCATTATAGTATTTATAGGTCTGAGCCGCCGACATATATTGATTATCAAATGTGCTGTTGGTATTTGCCGGAACTATCATTTTGAAACCATGCTCAAAACCCGCTTTTATAGTAGCATCAATGCAATATTCTGTTTGCAGCCCAGCAATAATAACAGTATTTTCTTCTTTTTGTCTTAAATATTCCAATAATCCTGTCCCTCTAAAAGCACTGTTTACGTTCTTGTCAAAGATAACTTCACTCCCGACAGGTTGGAATCCATCATATATTTCAAACTCCTCCGTACCTTTTAATAATCCATTCTCCTTGCCATCATCATGCCTGACAAAAATGACTTCAACACCGCGGCTGCGAGCCTTATTTATCAGTTGTCTGACACGTGATTCAAATAGATTAAATTGATATAGTTCATTGTTTGTAATCAATTTTTGTGTATCGACAATTAACAGCACCATTCTAACACCCCATAAAATAGAATCCATTGTTCAAAAGCTTGCAAGATCAGACAGTGTATCGCCAGTAATCCGATATACCGTCCAATCATCCATAGGCTCTGCCCCCAGCGAAAGATAGAAATCAATACCAGGCTTGTTCCAATCAAGACACCACCACTCCAATCGCCCGCACCCACGCTCAACCGCGATAGCCGCCAGCTTTTTCAGAATCGCCTTTCCATAACCTTTCCCACGATATTCAGGTTTTACAAACAGATCTTCAAGGTAGATACCCGCCCTTCCGAGAAACGTAGAGAAGTTATGAAAGAAAAGTGCAAAACCAAGCCTTTCACTCGCTGTCCGGAATCTCCCTAGATCCTCTTCCGAAGCAGAATAAAGAACTTTTACATCTCCGACGAGCGGAAGAAGACCCTCTTCCAAATTTGCAATATTTCGGACACGTTCCCAGTCTATCGGAAAGATGTCATATCCTACTCCCGCAATCATAAAAGTTCCTGCCAGCCGATACCCCCGTTCTGTCCGGGGAATAAAATAACAATCCTATACTCACGTAATAATCTCCTCAATACTTTTCAATCCATTTTCTCGTATATCATCCAACTCTTCCGCTGACAAACATCCCGACTCATGTAGGCGCAGGTATTCTTTTGAAACATCCGAATCAAACATCAGGACATCATCTGAATTAATCGTAACGTCAACCCCGTTCCTATAGAGCAATGAGATCGGATGCTCTTTGAGCTTTTCCACTCTGCCCAGTAATATATTGCTTGTAGGTGTAATATTAAGACGGATGTGATTATCCGTTAAAAACCTCATAATCCCTTTATCATAAGCCGCTGCAATACCATGCTGTACTTCATCCAACTCTAACAATTCCACTGCTTTTTGGATGTCTTGTGCACTTCCCCATTCTCCAACATGCGCTTTTAACCGAAGGCCTTCTTTCTTAGCCCGGCGATAAACGGGTATAAACGTTTCAATAGGCTGCGCCATCTCATCTCCATACAAATCAATCGAATAGAAAGCACTGTTTCCCCAAAAATGCGAAAGACAGTCCTCCAGATAGCCAATGGAACAATGCCTGGAAAGCCCGATTTGCAGCCGTAGTTCCATGTCAGGAGCGATCTTCGCTTTCGCTTCATAAAAAGCATTGATAAGCTCATGGATGTCATTTCTAAAAAACTCTCCAAGCCCCCAGACATCCTCTCCAATCTCTAAAACCGTCACACCATCGTTTTTTGCCTGCTGAAAAGTCGCTTCAATCAGAAACTTTCTCATATCCGAAGAATCAAATCTCGAACCGATATACTTATCACTCCATCCATTCATTTCCTGCATGGATGAAAGCGGCCTCTCAAGCGGCATAATCTCTATATTTTTATATCGTTTTATATACTCGCGGCTTCCTCCAAGCACAAAATGATTATGTAAGTCCGCCTTTGCACAGACTCTTATATCTTCTAAACTATGCCGTTTCAGCCCTTCTATAAATTGACTCATTGTTTTTTTAATCTCCATTTTACAGGATTCTTTCAGCTAAGATGACTTCCTCTGCAACGTTGCTCGTCGTTTCCATCAATGGTGTAAAACCATTTTTCAGCCAAAAGTGTTCCGACTGCGGGTTCCCCTTGACCCATGCCAGCCGAACCGACTCATATCCCAGACCAGAAAGATATCTGCACAAATAATCAATAATCTCCGTTCCTATTCCACGACCCTGTACCGAAATATCCGTCATAAAAAAACCGATATATACAATCAGCTTTTCGGGATAACCATCGTTTAAGTCCATAACTGCAATCAACTTTCCATCCTGACAGAACCCGATATAATATTTATCTTCGATTACCTTGCCAGGCGGCAATATTCTCATATCCTCCTGGATCGTCTGCCGTGTAACAAAGGGAGGGCAATATTCATAATAGTAAGATATTCTTGCTAAGCAGATCATATATTTCATCTACGTTCTTGTTGGTAAGTATATGAGCCTTATATTTATCTGATAATAATTCTACCTGCATGATTGCCACCTCAATGTTTTATTTTATCATTTACATCTGCCCAAAACAACAGTCCTTTCCGTTTTTGCAAAATGAGGGGCAATTTTTGCATAGTTCTTTTACATTTTTAGGGTATATATTTCCTTTAAATGACTAATTATCTGTATTATTCAAAAACATCTTTTCCGTTGATAAAGGGAAAGATGTTTTCAAATGCGCCAAATAAGTTATTTTCTATAAGTAATCAAATTATGTCATGTATCGGTATTTTGTGTATATTATTCATTTCTTTATGACCGGAATCTCCATTTCCTGCTGTTCTACGACATTTGACAAATAGCAGAATGTACCGTCCTCATATGACTGTATGACAACTTGATTTGTAAACGCATAATCCGAATCATAATCCGGCCATACGCCATCCACAAAGAGAGTTAATGTACCGTCTTCATTCTCTGTGTAGTCCACCACTTCACCGAACGGCGCATATGGCCTGACTGAAAACAAATCACATTCGTAAGTGTCGCTATCCGCATCATAACCGCAGCAATGGTGAAGCTGTTCTATAGTTATAGGAAAATATATTGTCATAATCTCTTCAAATATCTCTGCGTCAACTCTTCCTCCATGCACTTTCAGATATTCTCCCGTATGCATATGATAAATATCCCCAAACATAGTATCCATTATTATATCTTCCACATTGCTGCCGTTCCAGTCAACAGTCAGCAGATTATAATCTATATAGCTTAAGCCGGATATATACTTCTCTGTCAGCGCCCTGCAGTCCTCAGCTAATGGTTTTATCCTGTAGTGCTCCCGCAAATTTCCATGTGATATCTTTATTTTATTGGTATAGATAAAGTACCCTTTTTCTGTCAGCCTGATTTCTTCCAAATCCCATACGGATGTATGGGACAGTATGGGCACGCCTCCTTCCTGCCATGTAATTTCCACATAGTAAACCTGCAGCTTCCCTGCACGGTACAGAAAAGTGCGGCATCCAAACCGGCCGTCCCCATAGATATCACATATTGTAACCTGGGCCTCCTCTCCATCTGAATATCTGGAATAAAACATTTCTACCTCTTCATAATTTTCCATATTGATGCCTTTTGACACTGAAACATATCCAAGCCCGCCCATCCGGCTGACTGTCTCCCGCCTTTGTTCTTTTGTCCTCTGCCCCAGTTGATAAAAAGTCGTATCCAGCACCTTGATGTCCTTATATAAATCTGCACATCCTTCGGCGGCTGATATTGCGGCTTCCTGAAGCTGTTCCTGTTCTTCGCTTTCCAGGATGCTCACCGCCTCTTCTATTTCTTTCCCATAAGAGCTGCCATCCACATTTTCCCTGCTTTCTTCTGCCTGCTGCTCCTGCGGCTCCCCTGAAAATTCCTTTTCAGGGGAGATTGCCTTATCACAACCGAAATAAAGTAATAAGACAACAAAGCTACCTGCGGCAACAAAAAAGATACTTTCAAATAAACTCCTTTGGCATTCTATTTTTCTCTGTTTACTATACTTCATAACGTTCCTTACCTTTTCTGGTCGTATAATCTATATATAGTATTACATTTGTAAGATTTTAAGTCAAGAATAACTTATATTATCTACAATCTTACAGCCCCGTCTTATTTTCTCACCGTTTCCCCACTACCGGAATATCTAATTCCTGTTTTTGGATGGAATTGGATAAATAACGAAAGGCCCCATTCTCTAACGGTCTTACCACAATCTGATTTGTAAAGGCATAATCCGAACCATAATCCGGCCATACACCGTCCACAAACAGTGTAAGCGTTCCATCCACATTTTCTTTATAGTCCACCACTTCGGGAAACGGCGGCAAAGGCTGCGAGATACTCATTTCATATTTATATGTATCCGTGGCTGCATCGTAATTGCAGTACTCCCTTAATTGCTCTGCTGTTACCGGGAAATAAGTCATCATAATAGATTCATAAAGCTCTGCCGGGATCCCCTCACCGTCTGGTACAAATACCTCCCCTGTATGGATCCGATAAACATCCTCAAACATGCATGGCCTTAAAATTTCTTCCACATTTCCGCTGTCCCAATCCGTTATCATCACCGTATAACTCACATAACTAAGTCCAGAAACATATTTTTGGGTAAGCTCCCGGCAGGTTTCCGGTAGAGGCTTAACCCTGTAGTACTCCTTCAAATTGCCATGTGCAACGATTACTGCATTTGTATAAATCAAATATCCCTTTTCCGTCAACCGGATTTCTGCAATATCGTTGGTTCTGGCAGCCTGTATAACCGGTATACCATTGTCTTGCCATCCAATCCCGATATAGTAGGTCTGCAGTATTCCCTGCCGGTAGACAAAGGTTCTGGAAGAAAATGTCCCGTCTATAAAAGGTTCGTAAATTGTAACCAGTGCCTCCTGCCCTATGCGGTATTGGGAATAAAAATTTTCTACATCTTCATAGTTACGCATATTCATATCATCCGAAACACTTACCATTCCATTGTTGCCCAACACATTGACAATATCTCTTCTCTGCTGTTCTGTCAATTCAATAACCGAAGCACAACCGCTGTCCTTGCTGCTATTTACTGACTCTTCGGCAGAATAATAACCTGCACACATTTCTGCCGCCGATACTGCTTCATTCTGTATTTTTTTCTGTTCTTCCATTGACAGGACACACTCCGGTTCCGTATACGCATACGGCTCCCCATCTACCGACCCCGGTTGTTCCTGGGATTCAATCCTGGCAAACGGCACTTTTACTCCCCTGCTGCCAGCCGGATACACTGCCTCTTTCATCTCTCCTACCACGTGCCCAACGGCTGCCAAGGATAGCGCTGATAAAAAACATACGCTGCATTTCTGTAAAGTACGTTTCATATACTCTATCGTTCTCCCTTCCTGATAATATGCTTTACAATTCTTCTGTCAGGTAGAACATATGAAATTAAATGTCTGGCTATAACAAATCATTCCTTTTTTGCTGAATAAAGGGCGGTTTTTGCAGATTTTATATTATTCAGTCTACCAGTCATCACTTCAAACTCAATATGTTATTGTTGGCATTTCCAAATTGCCATCGGATGTTCCTTAATTCTTTCCACAATTTCTTCTTTCGTATCATTTGGTGTGTAATCCATATCAATATCCACAGACAAACGTGGTAGATTGAACACCGCCAGATTGATAGCTGTTCCACCTTTTAAAAGCAGATGGTCTCTTAGATATTCTTCTTCATTCAGATAATTCAATACATCCTTCAAGTGCAAGACCTTTTCAAAGGTATCTCTCACAAATCCATGCTGCTGTGCAATACGTCCAATCTCTGTTTTATTATACATCGGCATCCATCATTACCCCATTCTTCATATTTTGCAAATCATCCGGAACAACCAGTTTCCAAGTATCATCATAGCAGCCGCCATCCTGATCACGTGTAAGATAACGCTTGCTTTTGCCTATTTGTTTCTTACATTTTACAAAAAATGAATCAGTCAATCCCATTTGTTCCTTGTGCTACCATAATAAATATCCCATCTTCTGATACAAGAATTGATTTTGATAAAGTTCCAGGTACTTGATCAGTCTTTTCTCCTGTATTCTGTGCATACTTTCCACATTCTGCACCACTTCTTCAATGCCCGAAATCTTGTCCATATCCTTAATGCTGTCAACAATGGTTCGCTCCAAATTGGTCACTGCAACACCTCCGCTATAAGGAGGCTTCTCAATACCCTCTGAATTTTTTGACGCTACGAAACAAAACGTATAACCATCAAATGTAAAATTCCGGAAGCTAGTCCTTGATGATACATACACATCATAATAGACTTGATCTGTAATTCCATAATACTCCATGGCTGTATGATGAGACACATATGATGTTGGCGTAATGTGGCTGGCTATCTGAAAACGATTCGCAACCGGTGCGCCAGTTTCTCCGCTAACGCAGGTATACATATTATTACGAATCTTGGCCACCATTCCCTCTTTCATCAATCGCTTGATCGCCGAACGTGCGCTATCTATATTATTGTAAAACACATTTACATCTTCCATGTTGAAGACCGGTTTTTTAATAGTTCGAAATATAGGTTCATATTTCCACCTTCGTTCATTTTATCATCATTTTAATTTATATGTAAACTATTCCATCCACCTCTTAAACCAAAGATACTACCATGCCTTCATACAAATAAAAACGGATCTGCTGAAACATGCTCACTCCATCCAATAAACCTAATTGATCCGCTCTATGTTCTTCTACAATTGACAATCCCCTGAATCCCCTCTATAATATCTTTATTACACACGTAAGATTTGGAGGGATTTACCATGGCTGCTCTGCCGCAGATTTCCGAAGCTGAATATGAAGTGATGAAGGTCGTATGGAAGTACGCGCCCATCAATACCAATGAGATCACTGAGAAGTTACTGAAAACCACCGTCTGGAGCCCCAAAACCATACAAACCCTGATCAAACGTCTGGTGACGAAAGGCGCCCTCTCTTATGAGAAACAGGGCCGGATATTCGTCTACACCCCGCTTGTATTGGAACGGGAGTATGTGGGCCAGGAAAGCCGTTCGTTTCTGAAACGCTTTTACGGCGGGGATATTACTGCCATGCTGTCCGCATACATAGAAAATGACGGTCTGTCCGATACGGAGCTTGAACAGCTTCGCACCCTGCTTTCTGTAAAAAAGGATAAATGAGTTTGTAACTTTCGTCAGGAACTGTTCCTAACGAAATCTTGCGCTCCGGCTTGTCCGGGTTAAGGAAACAAAAAGGAGACAATACCTATGGCTGATTTTATGATTCGTTTTCTTATATGTAACCTATTCATCTGTGCCCTGGTTGGAATCCTTCTGGCCGCCAGGCATTTATTGAGAAATATCCTGTCAGGCCGGATGCAGTATCACCTGTGGTTTCTGCTGCTCGGCCTGCTTACCGTTCCGTTCCTGCCGCTTCGCCTAACAGGTTTCCCAATGCTTCTTGCCCGGCTTTTTGCATTTTGTAACCCCGCCCTGCCCGATACCAGAAGCGTTGTGAATCAAGGAGATGTGACGGCTCCTGCAGGAGATTCGGGCTGGCTGAATGATTTTACTCTCTCCATAAGCAATCAGACACCATCCATTGCCGGAACCATTTTACTGGGAATCTGGCTTGCCGGTATCCTTATCATGGTTGTGCGGACCGCCAGATCGTCCCTCCGCCTGCAGAACATCAGACAATCTGCCCTTCCTCTCCAAAATCCGGCAATCTGCAGACTATACCGCCATTGCCTGAAAGAACTCCATATCAGAAAGGAGATTCCCATATACAGTACCGCATTTTTGCAGTCGCCGGTTTTCACAGGGTTCCTAAGGCCGCGTATCTATCTTCCCATCCACATCATCTCCGATTACAGTAAGATAGATACCGACAAACTCTGCCAAGCATCCTGCGGTTCAAGTCCATCCGGAATGAACGGGCTTCACCAGATCCGCTACATGCTGCTGCACGAGCTGCAGCATTACAGGCACAAAGACGCGCTTGCAGGCTATCTGATGACCCTCACGGGAATCCTCTACTGGTTCAATCCCATGGTCTGGATTGCACTTAAGGAAATGCGAAATGACAGGGAAATCGCCTGCGACACGTCCGTACTGAATATGCTTGAACCAGATTCCTACGAGGATTACGGAATGACGCTGATCCATTTTGCCGAAAAGCTGTCCCGCCCTGCTTTTCCCTTTGCCGCCGGATTAAGCGGAAACATGTCACAGATGAAGCGGCGTATCCTCAATATCGCCGCCTACGAGACGCCCACCGCACAGAAACGGCTTACAGGCATGACGGCATTCCTGATGGTAACAGTTCTTCTCACAAGCCTGGCTCCCCTGCTGTCTGCAAATGCAACAAAGGATGATTATTATGGATGGGATACATCTCATAAAAATATCAACGTCATAGATCTGTCTTCCTGCTTTCAGGGATACGAAGGAAGCTTCGTCCTATACAACATGGCACAGGATACGTGGAATATCTATGATATGGACCGTGCCGCCTTGCGGGTCTCTCCTGACTCTACCTATAAAATCTATGACGCCCTGTTCGGGCTGGAGGCCGGTGCCATTACACCGGAAGATTCCACCATGGAATGGAACCGAGAGCTTTATCCGTTCCAGGAATGGAACACTGACCAGACTTTGCAGTCCGCCATGAGCGCTTCCGTGAACTGGTACTTTCAGGAAATAGATAAACAGCTTGGAACCTCCGCCATTGACCGCTATATCCGGGAAATCAGATACGGCAATGAGAATACCAAAGGCGGCCTCTCCTCCTACTGGATGGAATCTTCTTTAAAGATTTCCCCCATCGAACAGGTGGAGCTTTTGCGAAAGCTTTATGAAAACAACCTCGGCTTTGGCATCCAAAATGTTAATGCAGTAAAGGACTCTATCCTCCTGTCCTCTTCCGAAGCCGGAAACCTCTATGGAAAAACCGGCACCGGTTGTATCGACGGCAAGGATGTAAACGGATGGTTTGTAGGATATGTGGAAGCCCCTGACAATACATGGTTCTTTGCAGCAAATATCGCCGCGAACGGCGGTGCCTCCGGCAGCCGCGCGGCAGAAATAACGCGGCACATTCTTTCTAAGATAAATATATGGCAATAAGGAGCTTCTGGATAGAAAGTCAAATGTCCATACAACAAATATGCCCACTTGGCTCGTTGCCTGCAGGAACAAAGGGGCTGCCTTTCTCAGGAGCCCCTTTTCCCTTGATACTATTGTTTCACTTCATAGCAGCGGCTGACTCCTGTACGGTTTCTCTATCTTTCCGAGACACTGACAGCTTCAGCCGCAACACTTCCACCCCTTACAATCTCAATCCTGTTTACAAACTTTCTTTTCAGCAATGCGATTAAATCATCATTCCTGTTTTCTGTCTGGGTACATTCCAAAAGGACGGTAGCGCCGTCATAGTCAATTATTGCAGCCCCGAATACTTTTGAAATCCGGAATAGTTCCGTTATGTCCGCATCTGAACAATGCTTCACCTTAACAAATAAAATTTCTTTCATGTGGATAGGTATATCTGTATAATCTACCACTTTGATCACCTCAACACTTCTGCTAAGCTGCTTCTTTATCTGCTCAAAAGTCCGGTCATCACTTGTCAGGCTGATTGTCATCCGTGATATGGTGCTGTCCTCAGTAACTCCGGCTGTCAGACTGTCCAGATTATAAGATTTTCCGGAAAACAAACCCGAAATACGGGCGAGTACACCTATTTCATTTTCAACAAACAGACAAATCCATCTCTTTTTCATTCCCTGTTTTCCTCTCTTTCTAAAATCATGTCATTCAGGGCGTTTCCCGGCGGAACAATCGGCAGGACATTGGCTTCTCTGTCTATGATAAACTCAATCACCGTAGGCATTTTTGTATTCTGCTTTGCAGTGTTTAAAGCTGTTTTTATGTCTTCTGCCTTTGTGACGCGGATTCCTTTTGCACCATAGCTTTCTGCCAGTGCAATGAAATCCGGCGTATATTCCGGGCAATCATGACCAGGCTGGCTACAGCTAGTCTCACAGCTTTTCCGGTAACGCATACAGGTACTCGAATACCGCCTTTCATAAAACATTTCCTGCCATTGCCGTACATTCCCCAAGTATCCGTTATTCAGTATGCAGATAATGATTGGCAGTTCATAAACAACCGCAGTCGCCATTTCCTGGATATTCATCTGCATACCGCCATCGCCGGATATGACAATAACATCCTTATGCGGATTGCCAAGTTTTGCCCCGATTGCCGCAGGATAACCATACCCCATTGTCCCTAGACCGCCCGATGTCAACATTTGTTTATTCTCACCGCTATCAAGAAACTGTGTTGTCCACAATTGATTTTGCCCTACATCCGTAACGACAACAACATCTTTAAACCCTTCATTTATGGATTGAATGATCATCTGCGGCGTCAGACCAACCTTCCCCATATCAATCGGATATTCCTTTTTCCAACGGCTGATTTTATCCGTCCACTCTGAGATATGAAGGGGCTTTGCCTTTTTGAGCAAAGCGTCTATGGCCTTTTTCGCATCAGCTACAATCGGAACATCCACATCAATATTGCGGGAAATAGATGCCGCATCCACGTCAATGTGAATAATCTTTGCATTTCCCGCAAATTCCTCTATTTTCCCCGTAATGCGGTCATTAAACCGTGTCCCTATGGAAAAAAGGACGTCACAATTACTGATCGCTGCATTGGCGGCATAACTCCCATGGATCCCTATGTTGCCGACATAGGAACTGTTTGTTGTGGGAATTGCGCCTTTTCCCATGATTGTCGTAATAATAGGCACACCTGTCAGCTCTGCAAGCTGTGTCATCTCTTTCTCTGCATGGGCAATATGAACTCCGCCGCCAATCAGAAACACAGGCTTCGCCGCATGGTTTAAGATGTCCAGCGCCTTATTTAACTGTCCCATATGTACGGAGGTATTTGGTTTGTAGCCTCTGACCGCAATTTCCTCCGGATAGAAATCACTGCCATAAGCCCGCTGGACATCCTTTGGCAGATCAACAACCACTACCCCCGGTTTTCCGGTCTTTGCAATATAAAAAGCCTTTTTGATTGTTTCCGCCAAATCTTCCCTGTTTCGTACCGTTACGGCATATTTACAGATACTTCTTGTAATGCCTACAATGTCTACCTCCTGAAAGGCGTCATTCCCAATAAGGTTTGTCGCCACCTGGCCCGTAAAACATACTAACGGAACGCTGTCATAATTTGCAGTAGCAATTCCTGTGACAAGATTCGTAGCCCCTGGCCCGCTTGTTACAAGACAGACACCAACTTTACCCGTAGAACGTGCATAACCGTCTGCCGCATGGATCAGCCCCTGCTCATGGCGAGGCAGGATCACATCTATTTCTTTTTCTCCATACAGTGCATTAAACAGATCTATCGCCTGTCCCCCCGGATAAGCGAACAATGTGTCAACTGCTTCTTCTTTTAGCGCCCTTACAAATAAATCCGCACCTGTTATCTGTTTCATAGCATCCTCCATTCTTCAATGCGTGTGCTTGCATGCATTATATTTCTTTTTTTGGCACTGCCCTCTGACAGCGCCAAATCTTACGGATCGATTCCTTTTACAAACATCTGCACACTTTCATTAATGTACCTGTCTTTTTCAATCTCTGTAAGCTCTTTTCCAAATGATGCATTCAGAAATGTATAGCCGAATGTTGCCGAAAATACGGTCAATGCCAGAGCCTCAAAATCTTTCTCCGGTATTTTGCCCATCGCGCACATTTTATTCAGATAATCAGTAAATGTCCTCAAAAATGCCTGGGGAACCTTCATGATAAGCTCTTTGGTTTCCTCATAGAGCTGCGGCGCCCTCAGACCGATTGACAGATTCACGAAATCCGGCGTCATCCTGTCAATATATGCCCTCATGAACATTTCCAGGTCTGCCTGCAAATCCCACTCTACATTTTCAAAAATCTCCGGTGTCACATCCGCCCGCCAGCCCGCTTGGTTTGTCCCTTGTAAAACAATATCCTTTTTGCTCTCAAATTTGCGGAACAAGGTACACTCATTTACGCCGGCTACCCTTGCAATTTCTTTCGTGGTTGTTGCGACATATCCCTTGTCACGGACTAACGCCATCGCCGCATCAATGATCTTCTGGCTTGTCTCATCCACATTCTATTCCCCCTCTCTGCAGTTTTATCATCAATAATATCCTTTCATGCAAGTACATGCTTTCATCATAGCAGAATAAATATCTAAAGTCAATATCCTATAAATATCCAAACCTTTTATCTGCCCCCAACCCGATACCAGTATTCTGGGATTTCCCTGATCCCGTCACCAAGAATCCGATTGCCCAGATAGCGGAAACTGCCGTCTTCTGCAAATCTTACGGTCAATTCATGGGTTATGAGCCTGTCATCACATATAACCATGTCACACACTGCATCGACGGTCAGCGTAACCGTTCCGTCTTCATTTTCTTTGATATTCGTCACCTCCGGAAGCGATGTCCCGAAGAAATTCGGATCATAATTTCCACATCCTAGCCGTTCCCACGTGTATCTCCGGCTTTCTTCATCAAATGCGGCATATTCCCGTATCTGTTCTGCTGTCACTGGCAGATACTCCATGAGCAGACTCTCAAACTCATCCTGCGGGATCCCATCCTGATCATCTGCGGGCAAAAAGGTCTCCTGGTATTTCATATTATACAGATATTCATACAGTCCATTATAATCCAATTTCTCCATATGTTCTGCGTCCCAATCAGAACACAGCAGATTATTTCCCTTATACCCGATATCCCGGACGCACTTTTCAGACAGCTCTTTTTGTTCCTCAGTCATTGGTCTTATCCGGAGCAGACAGCTTCCATCCACGATCTCCGTTACTTCCGGCGGTTCGGGAACGCACATTTCATAACAGAACCAGCCCTTGTCTGTGTAACTCCAGTCCTTTATTTTGGTATAAGAAATATACTCCACCCTTGGATGGTTGTCTTCCTGCCACGCTGCCCTTGCACTTAGGACATACATATCATTCCCGTCAAACGTATATTTTCTTCTTCCTATCCCTCCATCAGACTGTATCTCATAAACTACCGCAAATCCACTGTTTCCTTTTATGCATTCTTCCAGGAAGCCATCCATTTTCTCATAATTTTCCATATTGGAATACAACAGAGTTGAATGGACCGCTTCCCCTGTTTCCCCGGCTTTCTCCTGCATCATCTGAATGGTCTCATCAGAGAATCCGTCTGATAAAGTGTACACATCAGAAACCGCCTCCGCCATCCTGATACAATCCTCCTCTGCCTCTTCCCTTTCCTTATCATCGACCGGAAGATTGTAGCCTTTTTCCCATTGTTTTGCATCTTCTTTCCTTTTCTGTGTTTCTTTTTCTAAAGAAGATTCCTTCCTGTCCGGAATCTCTGCGCAAGCACACAAAATAGCAGCAAGCACAAACACCATAACCAAAATACATTTCTTCTGCAACGGCATATTATCTTCCTTTCACTCTATTACCGGAATTTCCAGCTCCTTCTGCTCTATCACGTTAGAAAGATATCGAAAAGTCCCGTCTTCAAACGGCTGTACAACAATCATATTAGTAAACGCATAATCCGAATTATAATCCGGCCATACACCATCGACAAACAGCGTTATCGTTCCATCCCCGTTTTCCGTATAATCAACCACTTCTCCAAAAGGCGGGTATGGACTTGCATATATCATTTCATAGGGGTAACTGCCACTGCCTGCATCATAGCCGCATACCTTTCGTACCTGTTCTACAGATACCGGAAAACATGCGGTCATGACCTGTTCATACACTTCTGCAGGGACAGTCCTGTCCTTCGTTCTGAAAATCTCACCTGTGTAAATACGATAAATATCTTCAAACATACGAGGCATCAGAATATCCTCCACATTGCTGCTGTCCCAGTTCGTCACAAGCATATTATAATTAACATAGCTTAGGCCGGATAAATACTTTTTGGTTAATTCCCTGCACTTGTCTGATATGGGACTTGTTCTAAAGCACTGGCGCAGGCTTGAATGCGGAATCAGGATTTCATAAGAATAGATAAAATATCCTTTTTCCGTTAATTTTATTTCTGCTATGCTGTTTTCCAAAGTATTCCTTATCTCAGGTATGCCGCCCTGCTGCCAGCCTATCCCTACATAATAGGTCTGCAGTTCATCCATCCTGTACAGGAAAGTAAATGCACCGATCAGGCCGTCCGGATTCACCTGGAAGATTGTGAACATGGATTCTTTTTGGTTCAGATAATCGGCGTAAAATGCGTGGAGCCTTTCCGGATTTACCATATTGCAGTCCTCCGTAATGCTTACAAACCCCGCCTGTCCAAGAAGTGAGACCACTTCCTTACACTGCTCGCCTGTAAACTCTGCAATATTCGATGAAAAAGCAGGACCGTCAGCAACCTCTATATTCTGATAAATACCTTTTACCTGCTCTGCTGCCGTCAAAGCTGTCTCCTGAATCTGCTTCTTTTCTTCCTCTGTAAAAAGACAGACCATTCTCTCCGGAGTAACTGGTGTCTGGAAATCAGAAGATCCTGCAGTGATATCGCCGATATCTATTTCGTCCCCGTCTATCTCGTCAGCATCTATTCCTTCCATATGATTAACAGGAACTTCTGCCTTTTGCGCCCTGATTTCCTCTATGTTTTCCTCTCCTGAATTATTCTGCTTTGGTCCTTTTAAAACTATGACACAGGCGATAACAATAACCAGCAATTCTATGATGAAAACGCCCTTTTTTTGAATCAGCCATTTCACATTTTCCATCATTCCATGCCTCCATACATCTCTTCCCACTGTTCCGGAGTCAGACGCGGCTTATGCCAGGTTCCCTCCTGATTCTCCTCTGACGGTATAACCCGGTTAGATACATACTGCACCCCTCCGCCTTCCAAAGGGCGGACCACCACCTCGTGGGCATATACTTTGGAAATGCCTGCATAAGGAAATACCACATTTACTGTCAGCGTTATGGTTCCGTCACTGTTTTCCGTATACTGAACTACTTCCGGATATGGATACTCCGGATATTCCACTTCATAAAAGCCTCTCGGCTTATATTCATACGTCCCATCCTCCGGATAAAAAACCGTTTTTGACTGCAATGTACCGCTGTCTATGTTGATATATCTTTGAATGACGTTCTCAAATTCATCCTCCGGTATCCTGTATACCGCGCCGACCCCTAAGTTATCGTCCATACCATATGGGATCTGCCCGCCGTTTACCCTGGGGTAAAACAGGTCATACAGATCATAGAAATCCAACGTCCCAAAATCATTCTCATTCCAATCCACCAGAAACAGGTTATTCCTCTCATAACCGGCAGGAAGGATATACTGCCGGTTCAGCTCCCTGCATGTTTCGTCTAAAGGCAGCACCCGAAACGCAGCATACTCGCTGGCTTCACTCATAGTGAGCACATATAACTGTTCGGAAAAATAACTGCCGGAAAACATCAGATATCCGTCCTCCGTGTATTCCCACCGGTCCGCATGAAAACCGGCTGTAGACACCTTTTCCATGTCCTGATCCTTATACTTGTAATAACTGGTGGTTGCTTCTACCTCTCCGTCTTTTGTCTTCAGGTCATATTTCACAATCCCGTCCAAGACTCCCTCCAGGTCATTGATTTTAAGAATGGTCAGCTCTCCTTCCTCTTTCGCGTCTACTTTCCCGCAGAAGCTGATGACCTGCTCCGGTTCTGTCATGTCAATCTGGTTCCTTCCGTCAACGGCCGCATAACCATGATTACCAAATTGGTTTACAATACTGCGGAACATTTCCAAATCCTCCATACGTCCTGCTTCCTCGGCATCTCTAAAAAGCTCATATCCAATCTCGATCACTGGGTCTGCTTTCTCCTGGGCCTCCTTCCCGGACTTTGCCGCCCCGTTCCCCTGTTCATCATCTCCAGATTCCGTCTGGGATGTATCAGCACATCCGGATATACTCAAAAGCACGATAAGAAGAAGAACGAACCAGTTTCTTCCCATCTTCTGCTTGTACCTGTCTTTTCCTTCAAACCTCATATCTGCCTCCATTCATCTGTTCTAAATCCCGCGTATCTATAGGCTTCAAAAGAAATACTACGCATGTAGGATTTAAAGTCAAAAAATTTATTAAGCTATTGTCTCAAAATTAATATTACATATGTAGGATTTTAAAGTCAAGAGAAAAATGTAAATGTTTCCTTTTCCTTCAAGATATAGAAACACCGTTAGCGACAGGTTTTGCATGGATAAATTTCAGAATATTGTCATTGAACGGCTGTATATCCTGATATAAAAAACCGATTTCACGAGGCGGAACAGGATTGGACAAGGTGATTTCCATCAGGCAGCCCGTTTCTAACTCCTGCCCTACAAACTGTTTCACAACACAGGAAATTCCAATCCCCATTTTGGCAAATTCAATCAGCATATCCATTTCATTTACCTCAAGAATATGCAGGGGAATGATATTATTTTTTGCATAGTAAGTGTTAATATGCTTCCTGGATATATTATCTTTATCAAGGAGCATGATATTCGCATATTCGCATATTTCATCATTCTGGCAGTCCCATTTCTCCCTATAAGCCGGCGTGCAGACAAAAATATACTCAATCATCCCCAGGGAATGATACATGAACCTTTCGGGATTTGGCGGCTTCACTACCAACGCCAGATCAATGCTGCACTTTTCAATCATAACAAATGCTTCTGCCGAGGACGTACATGTGATTGCCAGATCTGTATCAGAATATAAGCTCAAATATTCTTTCAGATAAGGCCTGAGAAAATGTTTACACAACACATTGCTGGTGGCTATGCGCAAATGTCCTGCATAAAAGGGAGACTTAAGACTTTTTTCCGTATCCGAAAGCATCTGAAGCGCTTTTTTCGCACTGTCATACAGCAGTCTTCCTTTCTCTGTCAGCTCCACTCCCTTTGATTTTCTGATAAAAAGCGTGGTGTTAAGATTCTCTTCCAGTTTCTTTATGGTGATGCTTACTGCCGGCTGGGAAATATACAGCGAAGCGGCCGCTTTGGATATACTTTTCTTTT
>OFHP01000583.1_pt1 | contig 21212 bp, 18 predicted proteins | sample 1521651 | NCBI WGS metagenome assembly OFHP01 (sample SAMEA3504105, study PRJEB24116) | mouse gut metagenome | biome: mouse gut; feature: mouse-associated habitat; material: faeces | place: Denmark | collected 2011 | reverse complement strand
AAAGGTCAAGTAACATATAAAGGCAGGCCTATCAGAATTACACCAGACTTTTCACCAGAGACTAGGAAAGCCAGAAGAGCCTGAACAGATGTTATACAGACACTAAGAGAACTCAAATGCCAACCCAGGCTACTATACCTGGCCAAAATCTCAATAACCATAGGTGGAGAAAACGATGTATTCTATTTCTCCTTCCCTGTGTAATTTGTTGACAACTTTCTGAAGTATTATAACTATCTATCCTAAAATTTAACATTTTTTTGTTTCATATTATTAATCAGTAGTTTGAAATATGAACTTATTATGGCACTACCCAATGCAGGTAGAAAATATTCATAATTATTATTTTTTAAACAATATTGTGTATTTATGTTTAGGTAGGCATGAAATTATTAAGACAAAGTATTCTGTCCTCGTTCTAAAATCAGTTCTAGGTAACAGTAAAATAGTTCCTATGATCTAGAAGTAAACACAGAAAAATAGACAACAGGAATATATTACTTTAAACCTAGATGATATATATGTACACAGTATATTTCAAATGAGTCACTAATCTTGTTGTCAGGGATCACAGATGTGTAATATGCTTGATTACTTTCTCTGCTAGTAGCATAAACAGAACATTCTGCCACTATATAACAGCAAGCCCTAAGAATTAAATTTCAAGATTGTTTATAACTTTATTTATTCATGTTCTATTACTCGAGTATGTGGTTTCTTCAGAAAGTGTTGTAGTATCAAGTTTTGGACTGTAACCAAGAGTAATGCCACTTAAATGTAATATTTTAAATAAAATTCCTACAATGTGGCATTCCGTATGGGAATAACAGACATAATCCTATACTCATGCTTACCTAAACTTGTAATCTCTAATGTTTCCTCCTCCTACTATGTTGCATGTGTTCTGTCATTCCCTCCTTCCATAAAGGCTTCATCCTTTCTTCCATGCCATGTGCCACTTTGGGGTTCCTTATCTCCACAGATACTCCAAGTTAAACATAAAATCTAATAGTTGAAGCTAGACCAAATGTGATTACAGACACGTAGCATTTCTCTTTATAGGCCTGACTTAACGCATTTACTATATAGTATTTTCAAATTCCATATACTCTCTAGCAAATTTAGTTACAGCTGATTGCATCTCCTTTTTTGAAAACAAAATCAACAAAAATGACTGAGCAAGTATCAATAGATAACCATGCTATCTTTTCTACACTCAAGTGTGATATAGGTGAGTCACCAGTTAGTTCTATTTTTAGATATTTTTAGCAAATTCCACACTGATTTTATCCTGGATGTACCAACTTAAGCACCCACCAGCAGTAGAGCTGTACTTTATTCCCACATCGCTAATGCTTCTTGACTTTTGTTTTCCTGATTGTACTCATTCTTTAAGGGATGAGCTAGAATTTAAGTTTGGAGAAAAAAAGAGCACCAGAAAATTTTTTGTGGGAGCCATAGCTAGTGTTGAAAGATATAAGGAGTAATGTAATAAAGGGAATTGTTTCCTCGAGGTGAGTATCCACCAAGCTAATCCTGCAACTTGTGCAAAGAAATGTCCCAAGGATTGATCTGTTTATAGCAGAAAAACAACATATCAAATTTATGAAAAAATATTCAAGGAAGCAGGCAGGTTCTATCTAAAGCAGGCAAAAGAACTTGGCAACATCCACCATGTAGTTCTTTCATCAGATTAATGAAGGATACAGAAGTAAAAGAGCCATGGAGTCTTCCTACGTGGTTATGGAAAGCCACTGAGGGCATCCAGGTTGCAGCGAAGTCCCTGAATAGATGCCTAGAGAGGCTTTTTGTGAAGGTATGAAAGGGAAGCCTATATTGTGATATAGCAATCAGGATGTAAGAAGGTCCACAGCTGTGCGATATCTCTCAAAGAAAGCTACACACAAAGAATGGAACCAGCCCAAGACAGAGAAATATATTGTAGTCATGAAACTAGATAGGAAGAGCTTTTTAAGCCACAATGTACATAAATTTAGGATTTGGGGTTTGTCTAGCTAGATTTGATCTTGATTTTCCCAATATTTCCTGTTTATGTTTCTTTTCCTCTTATTTTGAATGAGAATGTATAATCATGTCAGTGTACTTTGAAAGTAAACAATGCTTTGAATTTGATTTTATATGGTGTTACAATTAAGAAATTGTAATCTATTCTAAAAGATAAAATATGATTGTAGTTGTATATGGAATTTTATCTCATGTTAAGCATGATTCTGCCCTGGAAATTCATATACTTTATTTGCAGTTGTATATTGGATATAGGATACTGTGCTAGGCATAACTATTGCTTTCCTTTGGAAATTAATATAATATAAGGAGATATGATTGTATGTCTTATTGACAAGAGGTATACTTATGATGGCTAGTCTTGGTTGTAACCCTGATAATATTAGGAATTCACTAAAACTCTGGGAATTTGGGGCACCTGTGAGGAATTTTTTTTCCTGATTTGATTATGTGAAATAGGAAGACCAACCCCAAATGTAGATCGTTTGTTCTGTTGTAGAAACAACTCTAAAATATAAATTTCATTGATGTCAGTTTTTTAATAAAAGTGTGTAGCTAGGACTAAATTCTAGTAGTTACAATCAAGATAGTTTTTATGATCCTACACTGTTTCTGTCTTTTATTACAGTGTTTCCTGAACACTGAGGTGGAGATTTGATGGTGACCTCCCTTGTAGGACTGAATGTTAGAAGGTCCCTCAGGCTTTGCATATTATCTGGCTGGTAGATTAGAAAGGAGATGGTTACAAGCAAAATTGGATGGATGAGCAGTTAGGCATTCCAAAGAGCAAATGGTGCTTGACTAACCTCGTAAGCTATCTCCCTCTATTCTCTGGGACTGGTTGTTGCTAGTCTATTTCTGTTTGTCCTTATATATCAGATTGATATTTCCCAAGTGTTGTTCCTCCATGCCCAGAACCCTTATTTTTAGTCTTATACCTGAACAAGCTTCCTTTCATTTTCAGCTGATCTGCTCAGGTTTCAGTATTAGAGAGCATCTCAGCAGAGCTTGCAGCTCTATAACCCTGCCACTCCCACTGCTGCTGCTTTCCAACTAGCATTTCTGGACCCATCACGTGTTCACCTGCAACTTTACTCCAAGATGATTTGGCGGGAATCAGGTCCCTACCTCTGCTTCATAAATGAGTTTCAGAAATAGTAAAATTGAGCTTTGTTCAGAATTTTGCCTTAGCTACATCTTTCTCTTCTCTGCCTAGCTCCCTGTTCTCTTCCAGGTTTCCAAGATTCCTTTCCAGATTAGAACCCAGACATGTGAGCCGCTGGCCAGACACAACACATTTGAATTGGTACTTGTGTGTGAATTACACATCTACATGCTCCTGAGGCTGTCAGGAGTATAATCTGTTTCACACTCAGCAACACTGAGTCTAGGAGGCTAAAGGCAAGCTAATGGCTAACAGAAAGAAGGTATTGAAACAAAGTTGCAGAGTGTTGAGTCCTGAAACAATGAAAGGCAGAGATGACCCTGCCTTAAGTGCTTCTCTCTCTGACAGGCAAATGCCAAACAGAAGTCAATTTATTTCTTGATCTCTTGAGGTTCTATGCCCCTTCAGGGTTCTCATTCTCTAAGCTCTGCATGCATGCCCGACATGACTAGGTCATGTTATATCTTCTGCTGATCAGAGGAAAGATTTGTCCTGCTTTAGAGCCCGGCCCCAGGAAGTTAGAACCCAATAAAAGCAGACCTAATGATTTATATGAACTCAGGCTGTGTCCTTTATTATCATAGCACAAGGAATGCTAAAATATGGATAGTTATGGTGAATTTGATCCTGGCTCATTGCCACAAGACTCTAGGTGTCTGTGTAAAGGTTTCTCTTGGCTGCATGAGCTTTGCCAATTTAGATATCTGAAGCCTTATGTCATGGACCTTGGCCCACAAAAATCCTGATTTCTTTTCTCCAGTTTTTTCCAGCATGAATCCTAGATACTGCTGAAATATTACTTCTGAGTCAGACATTGAGCAAAATTTTGTGTATGAGATCTTACAAGAGAGCTTTATACAATGCCCAAGTCTGCCTTCAAGATAAACAAGCCAGTTCAGAACTACCTTTACTGGGATGCTCCATATTCTCTACCCAGAAATCACTGTATTTTCCCCAGGACCACTTTTTCTTTTCTCAACTTGAAGTCTAGATTACTTCTGCCTCTCTCTGATTTCTATGCTCCCCATTCTCTCTCCCATGTAGATGCTTCAGGGATGAATCATCTCTATAGAAAGGGACTGACTGGTTTAAGAGAAGTTCAAGTTGCTACAACAGTAGTGGTATCAGAGTGGATGACCAGAACTCTCCAGGTTACAACAGACTATTCATAGAAGGGACTGCAGATATCGTGGTGAATTGTGGAGAGCCGGTACGTGCTGCAAGCAATTACGTGCGTGCCGCCAGTAATCTCTGAGAAGAGCCATGTGTGCCGTGAGCAATCACCATTATAAGATGGTGCGGGCCTCCACAGTGCCTAACTAGTAAACAAGCCTTGTACGCAGGTGCGAGAGTGAATTCACTCCTAGTCACTCCCATTCTCGGGGTGTAATAGTGGGGTGATGGGCAAGCAATGAATCAGGAGCTGTCATGCCATATCAGGTGCTGAAATGTCACGCTGCAGGTTATAAAAGCAGCGCCATTTTCCCGGTTCGGGATCTTCCTGATAAGCAAGCAATAAAGCTCTTGCTGTGGAAGATTCTAGTTTGTTGTATCTTTCTTGCCGGTCGAGCGGGACGCAATAGTGAATAGCTTTTACCTCCCTGCTGTTGCTCTCCTAGTACTGACCAGAAACTGAGGTGCCATTTCCAGCAGACTGTGCTAGGACATAGTCATAGAACACATCTTCCTTCGAAAGCAGCTTCTAGGCTTCATTGGAAAAAACTTAAATCTGTGAATATTGGGAACAGAGTCTGTACATAGCTCAGTTGACAGAGTGACTGCCTAGCATTTAGGATGCCTAGGACTCAGTGATTAGTGCTGTCTTTACTTTATTGCCTTTGGTGGGTCTACTTATTATATTGTAATACACTTGGGATCATAGAAAGGGATATCATGATGACCTAAGACCAAGACTGTCAATGATGTTGGTTAGAGTCTTCTCTTGTATCCTCAGGCTAAAGAGACCTGATACCAGAGTGACTCACATTACTGAGAAACTCAAGTTTCTATTTCATTTCTTTTTAAGGCCTCTTAATTCAAAGAGTCATTGCCATTACAAGGTGTAACCATCACACACTTTATCTCTTTTATCTAGGTGATTTCCCAGTGTTCTTTACTTGGTTCATCAGCTCTAGGATTCAATGCAAAATAGCAACCAATAGTATTAAAATCTTGGATAGAACAGATATATAACAGTAATTACTTTGCCTGAATATATTAGTACAAAATCTGACATAACTGAACAAATGGAAACTAGGCTTGTGTCATGGATTAGAGGGCCTAGATCTTTTTCACAGCAGGTTATGCACCCTTTAGGATCCTCTGTAGAAACAATGAGGTACAATGGTCACTGATCATTCTTAACAGAGAGGCCCTTCTCTACAGGTAACAGATTCCTAGATCCACATTAAGTTGATTCCTGCTAAGACGGTCTATAGTGTATGACCATGTTAAATTCATGCAGGAAGCTACTGAAAAACAAAGCATTGTTCCAATCAGCAACAGACAGGACACAGAGCTCTGAGTATACAGCCAAGGGGAAATTTAAGTCATAGGGGTTAGGCTAATATCCTCTGATCTAAATTGTTCTGATCATGTCTTAATAGCTATGTATCTTAGTACCTGAAAACTATTTCCCTACATTCATTTGCTTATTCATGATTGGAATATATATTGTACGCTTTCTCATTTCGTGGTATGTTAAATTTGGAACTTGGTATAAAACTGTTAATAATCCGAATGTGCAGTATTCAATTGCATTATATATGCCTTAAACACCATGAGAAGGAAGGAAATGAATATAATAAATCTTTTTTTTTTTGCCATGTAATACAAACTTATTCAGAAAACCTACTGAAAGACCCCCGTGGGGAGTCCCTTCTCGGGCAAGCGCGCACCCAGTAGGACACTGAGACCGAACTCACTGTAATTATACAAGGCTTTAATGGCATACAAACACACAAACAACAAAGGTTCGCTCAAGCCAGAATGCTGAGGACGAAACTCATGCACCGCGCAGGGGGCAGGGGAGTTCAACCCCAGCCCAAACTTTTTACAGGCTTATAAAGGCAAAAACCACAAACCAAAAACAGGGGAGCCAAAAGAATTTGGGCCATTACACATGATAGGCTTATTTAAATGTTGGCGGGATGATTACAAATTAACAGGGTAATATGTGCATGCTAAGGTGTAGGGAGGCACAAGGGCTTGGGACTTCTCGAGGTCAGCAGGACACCTGGTCAATGTATGATTTATGGGGATCTATAGGGAGGTGCCATCCTGCCAGATGGCCATTTGGTCCGCCCTGATAGCAGTGGCTAGTTCCTGCATTCTCTTTTTTATCTTTTATGGCTGGACATTCTTAGCTACAGGGTGGGTTTGGCTGTGCCTGGACCCGCCTGGGTCTATTCTTCAGCCCTGAATTTCTTGAACTTACATACCACAATGCTATAAGACCCAAAATTATAAGTTTTTGCTGTTCATTACCCACTTCTTTTAGTGGATAGCTCTAATCTTAGAACGACCTTTCTTCTTGTTGATATTGCTGTCTGAGGACCATGACTTGTATGGTGTTTATTTTATCTTTAACAAAAGCAACCAGCTTATTTAAAATACATGGCCCAAAAGAAAGCAGGAGGAAAAAATAATCAGAGGGCCTGCCAGGGTGGAATCAGTGTCGTAAAACAGGGAGACCTGTTAAACCAATTTTCATACCATCCTTAATACGCTTCTCTTTCTTTGCTTCATTTTTCTAACCTTTCTCTGAGCTTAGCCATGGAGTCCCTGATAAGACCAGAATGGTCTACATAAAAACAACACTCTTCTTTTAGTGCGGCACAGAGTCCACCTTCTTTGAGAAAAAGTAGATCTAGCCCCCTCCTGTTCTGTAGCGAGGTCAAAGATTCTTCAAGTTTGGTGATGGACTGCTCTAGTGCTCCTAGGTCTGCATCCATAGCGGTTGTGCAATTCATGAAAATAGTGGGGGGTCTGTATCAAGGCAGTTGTGCCTTTGCCGACCCCAGCTGCTGTTCCTAGACCCAAAAGCACTGCTAAGGTCATGGTAATGGGTTCCCTTTTATACCGGGTCCAGTGGTTGAATCCATTGACAAAAAACTGTCATCATGATACAGAAGCCTAGGAACACTCTGAACTAAACGACAATAATCTTTAGAAGTATTAAAAACAGAAGTAAATACACAGGGAGTGAGTCCAGTGTTGCAAGCCCATACTGTGACTAAGGGAGGGACTAAGTACTGACCTCTATTACTGGAAGACTGGAGATGATGAGTCTGATTACAGAGTTACCGTTTGTCATGTGGGACTTGTTCCAGGCAAAGTCCATTTCCCGAGACAGCTGCTAATGTTAGTTTTCTGTTTTCTCCCCAAGGACACTGAGAATTGTCCTCAGCCTTATTGTATGTCTTGACTTGAGCAACTCCCTCATAATATGGGGGATTGGAGGCATAACACAGCCAACAAGACTTAGTGATGTTGGGATTGGTACAATTGCGTACCAAAAAGCCCCCTGTACCATACTAAACAGACGGTTTTCAGTATCTGGGGGAGTAGGGGCAATGTAAGTTTCAGGTCTGAGGAAGGGGTATAGACTTCTGTTGGAATAGCTGGACCAACTAGGGTATGTCCGGGAAAAGTAGGTCTGGGAAGGGGCATTGGAGGTTTTTTAACAAGAACGGGGGTAGGTCCTACTGCCTGGGTTGGGGGACACTTCATCTTTAGCCGAATCTTAAATGTGAATCCAGGGCCTGTCCCTGTCACATAAAATGTTAGGCCCCACAGTCTTCCCTTTATCCAATCTTTTTTGTCTCTTTTGCTTTTTGAGTAAAAGTGATGTTTAAGGAATCATGGCCCTTATTTCATCTGGATACTATAATAATATCAAGCTAGAGGAAGGGTCCCAATGAGTGGTACCAGTGGTTTCACATCTCCACTGACTACAGAAGATGCCCTCTATTCCCCCACACCAGCGAGCCTCTTTTTTATTTGCCCTATCCCTGGGACAGACATAAAAGGGCTCCTGACAAAGTCTCCTCTGTTGAGACCTGCTACTACAGCCTGGTATATCTGCAATGTACTTTCCTTGGGAACTTAACCCCTGGTGATATGGCTGCTTGTGATAGATTACCTCATCTTGGGGCACCGTTTCATGTGACTCTTCAGGGATATCCCAGGCATCTAATCCATCTATCAGGGCACAGATTTCAGGAAACAGAGGGGGACACCATGTATAAGGGGGGGGGGGCCTTTGAAGTACTCCATACAGTATCTCCAGCTTGAGAGATGGCCTCCCATGTCAGGGTCATAAGAGTGTGAGGATTATTACCCAAGGTTGGTGTACAGCGAAGGCACAGTTTAAGAGAATTATCAGTAGCGGCCACTGTCCAATTTTCTCTGAGGTCGTCTTCATCCTGGTTGGATGCCTTTTTTTTATGTGGGATGCGTGGATCCAGGCAGCGATCCTGTCTACCTTTGCGACCTTGGCGCTGGTCAGCAGCACTAGATAAGGTCCCTTCCACCGTGGCTCAAGCATGCCAGCTCGATGTTGTCAGACCAGAACTGAGTCCCCGACCTGGAACCTGTGGGGCACTGCACTGCTCCCTGGTGTGTATGCTTCTTTAATCTGGTCCCAGATCTGTGTTCTGACAACTTCTAAGGCCTTTAAATGGGTAAACAGAGAAGAGGGTGAGGAAGAGTCAGCACTGGAATTCAATATCCCATCAGACTCGGTCAAGGGGGGTGGTCCCCCATGTAGAATTTCATAAGGAGTAATGCCGAAACACCCAGGTGTGTTTCGGGCCCTAAGGAGCACAAAGGGAAGGAGGGTCACCCAGTCTTTACCACTGGTCTCAAAAGCTAATTTAGTTAGGGTTTCTTTTAGAGTCCTGTTCATTCCTTCTACCTATACTGATCTCTGGGGTTTATAAGCACAATATAACTTCCAATTGTTCCCCAAATGTGTGGCTAATTCCTGACTTACCTGGGCAACAAATGCAGGCCCATTATCCAAGCATATTACCCTGGGGATCCCAAACTGGGGTAGGATCTCTTCAACGATCTTCTTGGTCACCACCTGAGCAGTTTCAGACTTGGTGGGGAAGGCTTCTACCCATCCTGAGAAAGTGTCTATGAAAACTAGTAACTATTTATTACCATATTTTCCTGGTTTGATCTCAGTGAAGTCTACTTCCCAGTAAACTCCAGGTCTATCCCCCAGTTGTCGTTTTCCTTGTTCATTAAAGGGGCGTGCAGCATTAATTAGGGAACACACTTGCAGGATTTAGTTACTTGTTCGTCTAGTAGCCTGAGCACATAATAGTTTGAGGACTGGATTAAATCACACAATTTCTTTGCTCCCAGATGTGTCAGGGGATGGATGCGTTTTACATATGCCTTTCCTTCTCTATAGGGCAAAATAATTTTTCCTTCTTTTGTTCTTGCTATCCCATGGTAGCTAAATCCTTTGGACTTCCCTTGTTCTTCAAGATCTTCAATCATCTCATAATCTTTGGAGGTGTATTCAAAACTGATCTCTGGGGTCCCTTTTGGTTCTTCTATACTCTCTACAGGCAGCGCAGGGATGCCTTGTACCACCTGTTTGGCCACCCAACCTGCCATCTGATTTCCCTGGGCTACAGCACCTTGCCCCTTTTGATGGCCAAGGCAGAGGATGATGGCCACTTTCTTGGGCATGTGTATAGCCTCTAGGAGGGCCAAGATTTCTTCTTTATTTTTGATTTCCTTGCCTGCCGAAGTAAGTAGCCCCCTTTGTCTATAGATGGCCCCATGAATGTGGGCTGTGGCAAAAGCATAGTGGCTGTCAGTGTAAATATTGATTGCCTTACCTTCTGCCAGCCGCAGAGCTTTAGTTAGCGTCAGGAGCTCAGCCTTCTGAGCCGAAGTTCCTTCTGGAAGTTAACTTGCCCAAATTACATGTTTTCTGTCAACCACTGCCTCTCCTGCTCTTTATTTTCCCTCCACCACAAAGCTGCTACCATCTGTGTACCAGTCAGGCACACCTGGCCAAGTTTGGTCAGTCAGATCCTTTCTCGATCCAGTTTCTTCAGCCAGGATATCAGCACATTGGTGTACCCAGGTAGAGGCATCCGTCTTGGGGAGGAGGGTGGTAGGATTGTGGATGGCAGGTAGGGCAAAAGTCACTCGGTCATTTAGCAACAGGCTCTGGTAGTGGGTCATCCGGGCATTTGTCATCCAATGGTCAGGGGGCTGTCATACAATACTCTTTAACGCATGGGGAGTGATTACACTCACATGCTGACCTAGAGTAAGCTTGCCAGTATCTTTAACAAGTAGGGCTACTGCAGCGATGGCTTTTAGGCAGGAGGGCCATTCACTGGCAACTGGGTCCAATTTTTTAGACAGGTAGGCCACTGGCCTCTTCCAGGGCCCCAGAGTCTGAGTCAGGACTCTGCGGGCTACTCCAGCTGGCTCATCAACGTATATGGTGAAAGGCTTAGTCAAATCTGGCAGGGCCAAAGCCTGGGCTGCAAGCAGAGCAGCCTTTATGCTGTTAAAGGCTTTTTGGTGTTCCTCTGTCCAGGTGAACGGGACTTTTTCTTTAGTGAGTGGGTACAGAGGTGCCGCCAACATTGTGGACCCTGGTATTCAGAGTCTACAAAAGCCTGCCGTTCCCAGAAACTCACGTACTTGTCACAGAGTGGTGGGGGTTGGGATCTGCATCACAGTCTTCTTTCGAGCTTCGGTGAACCACTGCTTTCCTTCTCGGAGGGAGTATCCTAGGTAGGTCAAGTCCATATGGCATAGCTGAGCTTTCTTAGGAGTACACCAATTCACTTTTTTCATTTAGAAGCTTCTTGATCCTGTCAAGGCACAGTTCCTGGGTTGAAGCTGCAAGGATTAAATCATCTCCATACTCCAGGAGAGAAATTTGGAGGTTCTGTTCCCTAAAGGGCATAAGGTTGTGGTGGACCACTTCATCAAAAAAAGTGGGTGAATTTTTGAACCTCTGTCGCAGCCTAGTCAAAATTAGCTGACCCGTATATCCTCCTTCAGGGACTCGCCACTCAAAAGCACACAGAAGTTGACTGCTCAGGTGTAATCTGAGACAGAAAAAGGCATCTTTCAAATCCAGGACAGTGTACCAGGACCGTTCAGGTGGTAAGGAACTCAGCAAGTTGTGAGGGTTGGGCACAGTTGAGTGAATGTCCTGTACCCGCTTATTGACTTTTCTTAAGTCCTGGACAGGCAGATAGTCATTTGTCCCATGTTTACACACTGGCAGGAAGGGGGTATTCCAATTGGACTGGCACGGGACCAATATACCCTGTTATAGCAGTCTCTGGATATGTGGTCGAATGCCGTTTTTAGCCCCTTGACTCATGGGGTATTGCCTGACTGAAACGGGTTTGGCAGCCATTTTTAGCTCGACTATGTTGGGTGGCACTTGCCTAGCTAATTCCATCCCAGCCTGCTCTGCCCAAACCTCTGGAAAACCTGTCAATCGTTCTTTAAAGGGTAAAGTCTCAGACTTCTGTTCGTGGAGGTGATATTCTTCTTCTAAATTTAAAACTAAGCATGCCACTGGATTCTTCTTCCATGATACCTCAGGTCCGTCAGAAGTAAACTGGACTTGTGCTTTCAATTTTTTCCAAAGTTCCCAGCCTAGCAGGGGTGCTGGGCACTCAGGTATCACAAGAAAAGAATGTGTCACTTTATTTTTTCCTATGTCTAAAATCCTTTTGGTTGTCCAGGGATAAAGCTTGCTACCAGTGGCTCCCATAACTAAAATCTTCTTTGATCCTAATTGTCCTAAAGGTTCAGTCAAGACTGAATATTCAGCTCCTGTGTCTATTAGAAAATTAACGGGGGTCCCCTCCACAGAGTGAGTTACCCTAGGCTTGGGGAGGGGGACCGAGCCCCGACTTCCCTTGTCTTCTTCAAGGGCAGATACTTTGGGGCCCCTCTGCTTCTTCTTTGGGCAGTCTCTGGCCCAATATTCTTTTTTCTTGCAGTATGTGCATTGGTCTTTCTCAAGTGGAGGTCTCTGTTCTCCTGGGGGTCTTCTTGCCCTGTTGCGCAGGTACCCTGACTGACCCTTCTCTGAACTTTCTCCACCTACCACTGCGGCCAAAATCTTAGTCAAGTTCCTATCCTGCTGGCGTTCATGCCGGATTTCTCTTTCCTCTACCTCTTTCTCTTCTCTCTCTTGCTTTTCTTCCTCAGTCTCTCTCTTGTGGTATACTTTCTCAGCTTCTTTTACTAAATCTTGCAGAGTATAATCTTGGAGACCCTCTAACCTCTGTAACTTTCTCATAATATCAGAGTCAGACTGACCAATGAAATCTATGGCTACAGCTGCATGCTGTCCCTCCTAAGAGGGATCAAATGGGGCTATCTCCTATAAGACTCCATTAGTCGTGCTAAGAAAACGGAGGGCAGCTCCATTGAACCCTGAAGGACTTCTCTTACCTTGGCCAAATTGGTGGGTAACCCTGCAGCCCGCTCTATCCCTGCCACTAGAGTCCATCAGTAGACTGTGAGACGCTCCCTATCTTTCACAGTATTGAACTCTAAGGCAGAACGGGCCAAGGGGAAAGCTGCATTTATAAGGTTGGGGAGATTAGTGGGGGTCCCATCTGGTCCTGGGACGTTTTTTTCTGGCTTCTAGCAGGATCCTCTCTCTCTCTTCAGTTCTAAAGGGGACCTGCAAAAGTTGCTGGCAGTCATCCCAAGTGGGCTGGTAGGAGAACATTAGGAACTCAAGGAGTCCTGTTAAGCCTGAGGGATTCTATGAGAAAGAGGAGTGATTAGTTATACATATCTGTTATACATATCTGCCAACATATCTATCAATGAAAATGGCCAGTACTGCAATGGGACTAACTGCCCCGGGGCATGGGAAGGTCCTCCTACATAAGCTCTTAAAGGCAAAGCAACAGTGGAATCTGGTTTAGATTCACTTCCCTCTGAACTATGGCCTTTGCAGCTAGGAGTCCCTCCCAACGGTCCTGTCACAGAGGCCACCCTGGGGTCTGCTGGGGTGGGCAGCTGTGAGGGATCAGGATTAGAAGTTCTTTGGGGGTAAGGGGGTGGGAAGGAGTCAATGAAAAAGGCATCATCAATTTCAGGATAGATCCTCAGGGGGGCCGATGGAACGTGCTCTGGCAGACCCGCATGCATCATTTTCGGTTTCATGGCTACTGCCACCATCGCTGCCTCAGCTCCGGAAGTCCAGGAACCCAGTCAGGGTGGCAGATTTTGTACCAGATCCTGCCACACAATTATATAAGGTACCGGATCAGGATGCCCTCCTGCAGTCTGAAAAATAACTTGACACCTAGAATAACAGGCAGGCTAAAATTTCCCTGCGAAGGCCAGCCCACACCAAAAGCTGGCCATTTAGAGGAGCAAAAAGTTTGCCAAGGTCCCTTCTTGACATCAAAGAAAAGATTGTTGGCCCTAGTCATAACGTCTGTTCAATGGTTCTGAGTAAGTGTTAGTGGGGTCGTCACAGTCTTTCCCATGTTAAGCTCTGTCACACACATGTTAAAAACGATTACAAAGGCTACAAGACTCAAAAGCAAAACCAGTCGCCTACTCTGTGTCAACCAGAGTTCCTGAAAAGAATCAGACGGCCTAGTAACAGGTCTCAGAAACAGATCGTCAAGGAGAAAATTTATCCCTGACTTTTCCCGAGGAGGTTCACTAGGCATCCCTGGCCCTCCCCCTGACTTCCCTGAAAGTCTCCCAGGGCGAACAAATGGTGGACACCTAGACACATCTGTCCTTATCCACTTTGCTCTCCCTTCGAAGCACTGTCTCATAAGAGAGTTTGCAAAACTGAAACTGTGATCTCACAAGATTTTCAGACAGAATATAGAGACAAAACCAAGACAAGATAGAGGGCCTTACCTCCAAGTGGGTCTAGGACCCCTGGGTGGTCACGCATCTCCCAGCCAATGCACCACATGAAAGACCCCTTCAGTGAGTCCCTCTTCAGGGAGGTGCGCACCCAGTAGGACACTGAGGCGGAACTCGCTGTAACTATACAAGCTTTAATCTCACACAAACACACAAACAAAAAAGGAGCGCCCAAGCCAGCATGCTGGGGTCGAATCTCATGCACTGCGCAGGGGGCAGGGAAGTTCAACCCCGGCCCAAACTTTTTACAGGCATATAAAGGCAAAAACCACAAACCAAAAACAGGGGAGCCAAAAGAATTTGGGCCATTACACATGATAGGCTTATTTAAATGTTGGCGGGATGATTACAAATTAACAGGGTAATATGTGCATGCTAAGGTGTAGGGAGGCACAAGGGCTTGGGACTTCTCGAGGTCAGCAGGACACCTGGTCAATGTATGATTTATGGGGATCTATAGGGAGGTGCCATCCTGCCAGATGGCCATTTGGTCCGCCCTGATAGCAGTGGCTAGTTCCTGCATTCTCTTTTTTATCTTTTATGGCTGGACATTCTTAGCTACAGGGTGGGTTTGGCTGTGCCTGGACCCGCCTGGGTCTATTCTTCAGCCCTGAATTTCTTGAACTTACATACCACAATGCTATAAGACCCAAAATTATAAGTTTTTGCTCTTCACTACAACATCCAAGATTTTACCTCTTAATCAGATCTCTAACTTTTTAGCTCCAAGTTAATTTGGGTTTTGCAATTTTCACAGGGTGTCTGACAATCTCAAACACTACAGCCTGCTGCTGTTCTTCAACAATTTTCTGACTGGCAACCAAGCTCCTGCTGTTTCTATCAAAGTATGTCCCACCCATTCCTCTTGTTCAAAAGTGCGGCTGGACAGGCACTCTCAGGCCAAGGAGACCTCAGTAAACTTTATCTGAACATTCAGGTGCTCTCAGGCACTCCTTTGTTGAGCCATGCCAAGGCTTTGAAAAAAAAACAGCCCAGTGGATAAAAGTCATTTCATTTGTACCTGGCTGTCCACTTTGAACAAATGAGCAATAATTCTGTTTTTGTGAAATATAACAGGTAATGAATATTTTAGTTTCAGTCAGTGGAAACTAACGGCTGTTCCCATTAACTCTTTCACACCAATTAACATTTTTGCTTCACGGTTCCTTTAACATTTTCGATTTCCACAGTATTCACACCAGGATGAATACTGAGACATTAAGACCAGGGACATCATTAGAGCAAAGGTAAACAACTCTGTCTCAACATATGTCCTTTCACAATGGAAACAGACCAGAGACCATGGGGATGCACAACTCTGAATAGTTTATAAAGGGCCCTGTAGATATCTGTTCTTGTATATTGAGGGGTGTGTTTAAGTGGAAAAAACTTACAGCTGTCATTTGAGAATAACACATATAAACCTCAAGTGTTTTTTTTTTAATGAGAAATGTTGACAATTATGGTTCTTATACATAGGGAATATCTGGATTAAGAACTAGTCCTTACCCAGACTTCACACTTCCTCTGACCCTGACTCTGTACCTTCCAGGCTAAGAATAATCTTGATGGCCTGATTTCCCCAGTAACAGGCTATCCAGCAGAAAAGAACAACAAACTTCTCAAGATTCAACCAGTATACTAAGACATGGTTCATGTCTAATTGTTTACACAGACAGGCAGAATACAGTACCACTACCAAGATTTGGGAATAAGAAGCCAGTGTCTATGAAAATCAAAGAAACCTTCTGCAGCATCATGATCAGGAGCAGTGGAAACTGCAAGCTTTGTGGCTGCAGTGGTGAATAATTCTTCACCTGACAGCTCATCCCAGATTTATCACACTAACCTCACAGGCCACTGTGAAGAATACAAACACTTTGGATGTGGACAGCTTAAGACAGAATGCTACCCAACAGGATGCCTTACATAGGCTCTATATGGTAAGGTTGCTACAGAAAGTTAGAAGTGTCTGAAGGCATTACTTGGGAACTGTGATGAGGACATCTTCTAAAGAAGTATTGTGAGACAGAAAATTTAAAAAAATGTTGATGTCTGCTTAGAAAGGGGTTTAATCTCAGGATTTGGTGATAAAATCCAGTAGATTTGAATTCAGGACTGAACTGCACAAGAAGGCCCAGAATTGCTAGGACTATACAGAAAAATCCATTTCCAGATAAGTTAAACAGAAAAAAAGGAGAGGAATGAAATGAAAAAGAAGAATGTCAGTGTCCTGATGTTAAATCCTGTATTTGTGAGCAATAATCAACAAACTTTGAAAGGAATAATGCAACAACGTGAAAAAAAATGGACACACCATTTAAAATATCTTACATAAATCAGTAAAAAAACATTAAAAATATCTCACTAAAAATGGCAATATTTGCAGGGTGTTGGTGGTGCACAGCTTTAATCCCAGCACTTGGGAGGCAGACGTAGGCAGATTTCTGAGTACAAGGCCAGCATGGTCTACAGAGTGAGTTCCAGGACAGCCAGGGGCATATAGAGAATTCCTGTCTCGAAAAAATCCAAAAATCAGACCATACACACAAATAAGAAAACAAACAAACAAACAAACAAAAACAAAAAACAAAACACACACACAACACACACAAAACAGAAATACAACAACATAAGGCAATATTCCCTTTCCGTTTTGTCTTGTGGTTTTCTTTTTTAAATGTGTTATTGCATCTCAGAGATGCCTCCTCCTTTATAAATACTGACATCACAAACACATCATAGATATGAACTTGCATCATCGCCACAGGTGTTTTACAACTCCTACTTCAGTGACACAAGGGACTCCACACACATACTCCTTCCATAGAGTAAATGTATCCAATATCATACAGATTATTCAAAACAATGGAAATATCTTCAAATTATCTCAACACTTATGCCCAGTGATCGGGTGTCTCAGCTTGAGGCTCCCAATGATCAATTGTTTATAAGTACTAGCTTGTAAAACTGTAAATGAGTTGTCTATCTGGAACCCTTTATAAGATCCTGTCCTCAGCAAGGATCCTGTTCAAAGCCATTAGCCACTTTTTTTTTAATGTGCACATTTAATGGGATAAAGTAATGAGACTTTTCCTAATTGTAGAAACGACCTCGTCTCTTTATTTTCCCACACATTTTTTATTACATATGTTCTTCTTTTACCTTTCAAATGCTATCCCAAAAGTCCCCTATACCTCCTGCCCCCTGCTCACCTACCCACTCACTCCCACTTCTTGGCCTTGGCATTCCCCTGAACTGTGGAATATAAATTTTGCTAGACCAAGGGCCTCTCTTCCCAATGATAGCTGACTAGGTAATCTTCTGCTACATATGCAGCTAGAGGAACAAGTTCTGTGGGTACTGGTTAGTTCATATTGTTGTTCAGCCTATAGGGTTGCAGACCCCTTCAGTTTTTGGGTACTTTCTTTAGCTCCTATATTGGGGGCCCTGTATTCCATCCTATAGATGACTGTGAGCACCCACTTCAGTATTTGCAAGGCACACTATTTCATACACTAGCAAGATTTTACTTAAGGGACGCTGATATAGTTGTCTCCTGTGGTGTTTTGCCCTCAGTCACTTCTATGCTTCATAAGAAAGAAAGCTCTAGTTGTGTGCCATGCAGATCGTGTAGAGGGCTGTCAATATCCCCTCTCCTCCAGCAAAGCCTCACAAACAGTCACAACGATTGTCTTCCAGGACAACTTTGAGTGCCTAAGATAAGGATCAAAGCACCTCTGCTTGCTCCAATGTCTAAATGTCACTGTAGATTAAGAAATTCCCTAGCAAGACCCTAAGATTCACAGTCCAGGACCATTTCAGCAACCCATTACTTTTCTAGGGTCCAAACTTGTTGCAATTCTACAGACCTATACATTGTACCCTTAGAGCCCTTCTCAAGAGCAGGCAGCAACTGCTCCAACTGCTTTCTCCAAATGCAGCTAAACAGAAACAACCTGCAGAGGCAGGTGATCTGCTCCTGGTTCGACCAAGGTGACTTTGCCTTTGTGTGGGGTGGTGGTGGGAGTTTACCTGCTGTGAGACCCTTTTCCTGTAGTTGTGCTCATCCACCAAAGCACTTGGAAAGACAAGGAAAGAGTTCCTCATTCAAAATCCCTCCTCCTGCCTGTGGTGTTTGTGTTTCTAAGGAGTGGTAAATTGGATCTATTTGGGGGGTTCTTTGTGTCTTTGTGAGTCCACACACAGTGATTCCTCTCTCCTATACTACCTTTCCCAGAAAAATTAGAATCATAGTCTACACATCATTTCTTTTATTTTATAAACTTTGATGGTGGGTATGGTTGTTTGTGTACATGCCATTTTGCTTGGACACTTCATGTGTAAAATACCTGCAGAGGCAAGAAGACTGCTGCTGGAAATGGAGGAAGTGAGAAAGAGAAAGGAAGAGGGGGACTATTAATACATTTTAAAGCTTTCTAGTTAAATCCGCTCTTCAAGATAAACAATTGAAAGTGTAATTAGTCGCTGGCCTTGTTATATTAATACTGACTATAACAGTAAAGCATTTGAAATGTTTTGTAAACAATTTATTAATTTATCTAATACAGGGTAATGTGGAACTTTAAAAAACTCTTCTTTTTAAAAAAACAAAGGACAAGATAAATTATATCCCCATGCACATTATTTAAATCACACTTTAAGAACTTTGAAATTTGGATGTCAAAGAACTTAAAAATGCCTGATAGTATCTTAAATAGGAGACATAATCATGTCTAGGTCAAATGAAAAAAATCTACTTATTGGTATATGGCTTGATCCTAAGTAGCTACTTTATTGGGAAAGGGACAAGAATAGGTTCTCTTCACAGAATGCTGCATATATATGAAGGCTAATTTTTGTGACAAACTAACAAGTGTGTTTGCTTAGTGCCCTGACTGTAGTGACAAGAAAGCTGAATTGGGTATATGTTTTTGACCTACCTTTGTTTATCATTTTCCCAGTTTGGACAAGCTAAGATGCTTTACTTCAAGGTTTTTAAGAATTATGGGATATAGAACAGTAGAGACTGTGTAATCTGATTTAGAAAGATTAGTCTCAAGATAGAGTTATAGTGATTCATCTTCTAACTTCACTGTGACCAGGTATCCTAATTCAATATTGGACTGGTCTATTAATAATTCCAGTATTAGAAGAATTAGGGAAGATAGCTAAAATCTTAATTAGCTAGCAAATTTAATTTGGAGGACAGCCTCCACTCCCAGAGAGGCTGCAGCCTTTCTGCAATTCTCAAAGCCACCTCCCCACACCAGAATCTCTAAGACTAAGCTTGATCATTGCTAATTTGCAACTGAATGGGGTACCTGGACTTCTCCAAAGAAACTTTCATACTGTTGCTTATCACTGTCCCACCTTTGTTTCTCAAGCAGGTCATCCAAGTCCTTCAGCCTGACTGTAGCAGATGTACAGCCTTGCCTCCAACAGTGAAGGTGGCAGTTATTGATCTTCATTCTAGTACATATTATGACTTTGGTCTGAATTGGGAATAAGGTGTGATAATGAGGGCTGGACATTCAATGACAGACATCCAGATCTCAGAACCATACCAATCTAAGACAGAGGTACATGCCAAAATCCATGACTGTTGATAACACAACACAGAGCCATGTTTTGTGTGATATATAACACAAACTAGTTGCACGTAGCATCCATAATGGAATTTGATGCTTCAGGAAGATCTAAGATTTCCTAAGGGAGGTGTGGCCTCCAGTCACCATAACTCCCAGGCAAGACTATAGAGCATAAATACATTTTATGCCTCAGTTTAGCACTTTTTAAAATATTATTAACGGGGGGGAGTATAACCTCCTCCAACCTATGCAGGTTCAGACCTTATGCCATTGAGGCAGGGCCACCTGCAGTGCAGCTCCTCAGCTAGTTTCCTTTGATGTGAAACTACCTGCCATCTGCCATGAGGCCAAATTGGTTCTCCAAGATTTTCTGTAGTTAACTGCAATCTGTGAATTTGGTGACTTAGTGCTAAAAGGCTGTGCTGACAACTTGGTATCAGGAAAGCAAGAAACTTGGCATGGCAGAGAATGGGTTTCCCCCTTTATAAGTGAAAACTTTTATTAAATATTTGAGCCTAGATCAGAAAATTGTCTTGGCTCCATTTTTCTCTCACCTATATAGTTCCCCTCTCTTTTCAGCCTCTGTTTGCCTCCCAGGTGAAACACAGTTCAAGTTAGGTAAGGCCTGGTTTCCAACAGTTTTGGTCCTGATCTTTATCACATTGAACACAAGACAGAATTTTACACTAACACTAAAGATATCTGCCTGTGCTTAAAATTCTGATTACAAAACACTTCCTTTAGAAGAGTGGAGTGGTTGATGAACACCAGACACTTACTTAGCAATAGTTGGCCTATGAATTTTGAATAAATTTCTTATTATGTGGAAGATTCAAATTGAATTAAATAGTTTTAAACAAGCTAGGAAGGAAGTAGACATGAAGGAAAAAAAATTCTAGAGTAGATCAGTACTAAAACTGAAATAATCTGAGGGTTATCTGTGTGCTAGTGGGGAGGCTAGAGGGAGAGGGAGATGGAGAGGGAGAGGGACAGGGACAGGGACAGGGACAGGGACAGGGAGAGAGACAGGGACAGGGAGAGGGACTAGGACAGGGACAGGGATATGGACAAGGAAAGGGGGAAGAAGGAGGAGGCAGAGGTAGAGCAGAGGCGGAAATGGAGGTGGAGGTGGAGGCAGTGGCAGACTGAGGACCTAGAATTGCAAGCCACAGAAAGGAGTGTAATTGAGGCATTGTCTCCATAACAACTGAAAGCAACATAACCTAAGGGCATCTGTCAATTTCCTGGACAACTATTCACAAAGCTAATCTTTCAAATTCTAACCAAAATTTTCATAGAATGAGAGGATTGGGATTTCGAAATCAGGTGAACATATTTCTTATTATTCATTAGTATTTTTTACTTAAACTAGCAAAATATATGTATTCATTTTTTTTAATTTCTCGAATTTTATAATCCATGTCTATGTAAAACCTCACATATTTCAATTCAACAAACGGAATTTAATGCTTTTTAAGCTCTGCAATAGCAGCATAATGCAAAATATCAAATTC